>Ga0310811_10000032_pt1 | contig 249179 bp, 215 predicted proteins | sample YCmetagenome_FD_207642 | JGI IMG/M metagenome (GOLD analysis project Ga0310811, IMG submission 207642) | Soil microbial communities from experimental microcosm in Duke University, North Carolina, United States - YC | ecosystem: Engineered > Artificial ecosystem > Soil microcosm > Unclassified... | reverse complement strand
GTCGGATCAGGCCGCGGTGTCTGACGCGTGCGCTCGCAAGGCGCAGGGGCGGGCGCATACTCGGTCGTCTGTAACCGTCCCTGCAACGCCGCGAGCGTGCGTGGCAGGCGCCGCGGCCCCGACGATGGTTTGCGGGCGCGACCTCGGTCGGCGTCGGCGGGCGCTGCCATGCGGGGGCGTCTCCAGGCGTTGCGGTCAAGGTCCGGGCGCCCGGGTAAAGGGCGCGCTCCGGCATTGTCCCCTACGCAAGGTGGCCTGGGGAAATCCGGCCCGGGGCGGGGGCGCGCGGCGGGCGGGGGAGGAGTAGCGTTGATGGTGCGTGGATGCCCGGATGGCGTCCCGGATCAACGTGAGGGGTGTGGCAGGCGGTGCAGGACGAGTCCGCCCTGGGCTCCATCGGGGTGTTGACGATCGGCACGCGGGGGACGGCGGGACCCGGCGAGGCATTGCTGAGTATCCGCGGGGGTACGGAGGCCTATATCGCCTGGTCCGAGCGGCCGCTGCCGCGCGGAACCCAGGTGCTCGCCGTGACCGCCCGCGGACCGCGCACCGTCGAGGTCGTGCCCTGGCCCGAGGATCCATTCGACGTGCCCGGTGGGACCGGGTCGTCATGAACATGTGTGGGAAGTAGGGGAGCGATGCTGTTCTACAAGGTTCCGGCGCCCGACCAGGCGATGCTGGTCTCGGGCGGTCGTCGGCAGGGCGGGGCGCCGTTCCGGGTGGTGACCGGCCACGGGACCTACGTGCTGCCGGTCTTCCGCAAGGTCAGGTTCCTGACGCTGGCGATGGCCGAGGCCGAGGTCTCGGAGACCTGCGTGACCAAGCAGGCCATCCCGCTGCAGGTCAAGGCCATCATCGCGTTCAAGGTGGGCAACGACCCCGAGTCGATCGTCAACGCCGGGCAGCGGTTCCTGTCCGACCAGAACCAGATGTCGGTGCTGACCGGCCGGATCTTCGCCGGCCACCTGCGCTCGATCATCGGCTCGATGACGGTGGAGGAGATCATCACCGAGCGGCAGAAGCTGGCCGAGGCGGTGCTGGACACCTCGAAGGGCGAGATGGCCAAGATCGGCCTGCTGGTGGACTCGCTGCAGATCCAGTCGATCGACGACATGGGCAGCGGCTACATCGAGGCGATGAGCGCCCCGCACAAGGCCGAGATCCGGCGGCAGGCGCAGGTCGCGCAGGCCGAGGCGACCCGCGCGTCGTCGATGGCCGAGCAGGACGCGGAGCGGCAGCGCGCCGAGTACGCCCGGCAGACCGCCGTCGTGCAGGCCGAGTACAAGGCGCAGATCGACAAGGCGCAGGCCGAGGCGGCCCAGGCGGGTCCGCTCGCGCAGGCCAACGCCCAGCAGCAGGTGCTCCAGGCGCAGACCGAGCTGGCCCAGCGGGCGGCGGAGCTGCGGCAGCAGCAGCTGCAGTCCGAGGTGGTCAAGCCCGCGCAGGCCGAGGCCGAGCGGATCAGGGTGCTGGCCGAGGCGGAGGCGGACCGGATGCGCATCCAGGCCGAGGCCGCCGCGTCCAACGGCCGGGTCGCGCTGGACCGGATGATCATCGACCAGCTCCCGCAGATCGTCCGCGAGGCGGCGGCCGGCCTGCAGGGCGCGAACATCAACGTGCTCAACGGCGCGGACGGCCTCGGCCAGATCGCGGCCGGGCTGGTCAGCCAGGGCCTGACGATCCTGGACTCGGTCAAGGCGGGCCTCGGCGAGGTCGTCGAGTCCGGCACCGGCACCAGCACCGAGGTCGAGCGCGTGCAGATCGAGGACACGAGCGAGGACCGGCGCCCGCAGCGCTGAGTAACCGGCCAGAGCCCCGATCGTTGGGCCGGGCATGGACGTGACCCAGAACGACAGTGCGAACGAGGCGGCCCCGGAGCAGGCGGCGGCGGAGGAATCCGCCGCCGTCGAGCAGCCGGAGCAGTCCGAGCCGTCGGGCGAGCAGCCCGCCGAGGATGTGCCGCAGCCGCGCAGTGCCGAGCCCGACCCGGAGCCCGCGCCCGCCGCGCAGGAGGCGGGCGGCGGCAAGGCGGCGAAGAAGCGCAAGACCGCGCCGAAGTCGAAGACCGCCGCCGGGACCAAGTCGCTCGTCGTGTTCCGCGAGGGCAAGGTGCACTACGCGGACGAATCCGTCGTCGTGCTCGACCTCGACGACGCCGCGAATCCGGACACCGACGTGCACGACGTCGTGGACAAGCTCTCCGAACTGCGCGACGCCGTCGAGTCCCCGGGCCGCGCCGAGGCCGTCACGCTCATCGGCGAACTGATCCAGGCGAAGGCGCTCGCGTAACAGGGTCCCAGCATGTCTCCGGTGGCGCGCCACCGGAGACGGGATCCCGCGCCCGAGAGCTGACTCAGCGCCGTGCCAACGCGGCGTAGGCGGGGCGGAGCAGGTCGGTGAGGTCGGGTGCCTCGGTGCCGCCTTCGCCGTTGACGCCGACGCCGAGCGGGCCGTAGCGGTCCAGGATGGCGCCGGGGCGTTCGTCGGGCTGCGGCTTGGGCAGGTCGGGGAGCGGTTGGGGGCAGGCCCAGAAGCGGTCGAGGCAGTCTTCGAGGGCCACGTCCTCCGGCTCGGTCACGGCGGAGTCCATCTGGGCCCAGGCCTGGGCGTCGCGCAGGGATTCGATGCGGCGCAGCAGGTCGGTCTTGCGGCGGCCGCGCCAGGCGAGCAGGTCGAAGGGGTCCACGTCGAGGCGGTCGGCGAGCACGTAGCAGGTCGCGGCGATGTGCTTGCACGGATTGGCCATGTCAGGGCACGTGCAGTCCGCGACGAACTCGCGGCGGGTGGGGAAGAGCGTCAGGCCGGTGTCGTGGAAGGCGTCCTCGATGTGCTCGGGCATCTCCCCGGCGAGCAGCGCGGAGAGCAGGTCCACCCGTCCGGCCAGCTGCTTCTCCACCCGGTCCCACTGCTCGGGGCGCAGCACGTCGATCTCGATCGTCACGCTGTACGGCCGCCGCCGCGATCCCTGCACGCTCGCGTAGACCTCGCCGGGCCGGATCTCCAGCTCCTGCACGGCCCCGCTGCGCGCGTAGCCGCGGCCGCGGGCCAGCCGCGGGCCGTAGCCGAAGCTCTCCAGCACCGTGATCAGCCGCCTGGACCACCAGTGCTCGCCGAACTGCCGCGCCGCCATCATCAGCCCCCTACTCCGCCACCGCGTCGCCGGACAGCAGCACCAGGTCGCGCAGCTGCGCCACCGACATCTCGGTCAGCCAGCCCTCGCCGGAGCCCACGATCCGCTCGGCCAGGCCCTTCTTCTCCTCGATCACCCGGTCGATCCGCTCCTCCAGCGTGCCCGCGCACATCAGCTTCCTGACCTGCACGTTCTTGCGCTGGCCGATCCGGAAGGCGCGGTCGGTGGCCTGGTTCTCCACGGCCGGGTTCCACCAGCGGTCCACGTGCAGCACGTGGTTGGCCGCGGTCAGGTTGAGCCCGACGCCGCCGGCCTTCAGCGACAGCACGAACAGCGGCGGGCCGTCCGGCTGCTCGAAGCGGCGCACCAGCTCGTCGCGCGCGGCCTTCGTGGTGCCGCCGTGCAGGAACGCGACCGGCCGGCCGAAACGCTCGGCGAGGTGGCGCTGCAGCATCCCGCCGAACTCGGCGTACTGGGTGAACAGCAGCGCCCGCTCGCCCGCGGCCAGCACCTCGTCGCAGAGGTCTTCGACGCGGGCCAGCTTGCCGCTGCGGCCGGCCAGCTTGGAGCCGTCCTTGAGGAACAGCGCCGGATGGTCGCAGATCTGCTTGAGCCGGGTCAGCCCGGCGAGCACGATCCCCTTCTTGCCGATCGTGTCCTTCGCCGCCTGCACGGCCGCGAGCATCCGGTCCACCTCGGCCTGGTACAGGCTCGCCTGCTCGCTGGTCAGGTTGCAGACCACCGGCATCTCGACCTTGTCCGGCAGGTCGCTGATGATGTTCGGGTCCGTCTTCACCCGGCGCAGCACGAACGCCGAGGTGGCCTGGCGCAGCCGCTCGGCCGCCGCGTCCGCGCCCTCGTTGCCGCGCTCGATCGGCCGGGCGAAGCGGTCCTTGAACTGCTCGGCCGTGCCCAGCAGCCCGGGGTTGGCGAACTCCATGATCGACCACAGGTCGGCGAGCCGGTTCTCCACCGGCGTACCGGTCAGCGCGATCCGGCGCGGGGCGGTGAGCGAGCGCACGGCGCGGGCCTGCTTCGTGGCCGCGTTCTTGATCGCCTGCGCCTCGTCGATCACGATGCGCCGCCAGCCGACCTCGCCGAGCTGTTCGCGGTCGCGCAACGCCAGCGCGTACGTCGTGATGACCAGGTTGACGCCCTTGACCTCGCGCTCGAACTCCTTGCCCTCCAGCCGTTCCGAGCCGTGGTGGACGTGCACCTTCAGCCGCGGCGTGAACCGCTCGGCCTCGCGCTGCCAGTTCGCCACCAGCGACATCGGGCAGATCAGCAGCGTGGGATCGATCCGCCGGCGTCCGGCCTCGGCGCGCTCCTGCTCCAGCAGCGTCAACACCTGGACGGTCTTGCCGAGGCCCATGTCGTCGGCCAGGATCGCGCCGAGTCCGAGCCCGTCCATGAACGTGAGCCAGCCGACGCCGCGCTTCTGGTACGGCCGCAGCTTCGCCTTCAGCCCGCGCGGCTCCTTGGCCACCGCGTACTGCTGCTCGGCCTTGCCGGAGAGCAGTTCGCCGAGCCAGCCGGACGAGCTGACCTTCACTTCCAGCGGGTTGTCGAGCAGCGAACGCGGCAGACGCTGCTGGTCCAGGCCGTGCATCGCCTTCTTGAGCACCTCGGCGGCGGTCATCGTGCCGGTCTGCGCGCTGCCGAGCGCCTGCGCGGCCGCCGCGAGACGTGCCGCGTCCACCTCTATCCATTCGCCACGCAGCCGCACGAGGTCCGTCTTCGCGGCGGCGAGCTCCATGAACTCGGTGTCGGTCAGCTCGATCGCGCCGATCGAGGCCTGCCACTGGTATTTCAGCAGTTCCTGGAGACCGAACTTCGCGTCCTTCTCCTGCTCCGCGGCGCCCGGCTGCGCGGTGGACGCCTCGGCGTGCAGGCTCAACGAGATCCGCGCACGCTTCCCGGCCCACCACGGCGGCAGCAGCACGCCGAAGCCGCGTTCGCGCAGCGCGGGCGCGGTGTGCCGCAGGAAGTGCAGGGCCTGATCGGCGTTGAGCCGCACCACGTCCGGGCTCGGCTGCCGCAGCGCCTCGCCGAGCTGCGGGAAGTAGCGTGCCGCGCGGCCGAGGCCCTGCAACAGCGCCTGCCGCGGGTCCACGCCGCTCTGCCGCAGCAGCCGCGCCGCGCCGGAGCGCTTCCACACCTCGGGGGCGGAGGCGAGCAGCGAAGGGTCCTGAGTCGACTGGAGCAGCAGCTCGACCGACCAGTCCTCGACGTCGCGCTCCTGCTGGCCGGGGTCGCGCAGCCGGAAGCACGTGCGCACCGGCCCTTCCTCGGCGATCGCGGCGGTCGACCACGCCTCGAGCAGGTCGATCAGCTCGTCGGCCTCCTCGGGCACGAGCCGGTCCGGGTCGAGCTGGTTGCCCTTCGTCGTGGTCAGCGCGCGCAGCCACAGCTCCGCGGCGCTCGGCCGGCCGCGCCGGGTGGCCGGGGCGAGCGGTTCGCCGTGCAGGCCGTGCGGTCCGGCGAACGCGGCGAGCACGTACGCGTCCACGAGGGCGGCGAGCGCGTTGTCGAACACGTCCTCGGCCGGCAGGCCCTTGAGGTCCTCGCCGAGCAGCTGGCAGCGGAACGCCGGGGGCATCGCGCCGATCAGGGACCTGCGATGCGCGGCCGACTCCAGCGCGTACGCCGGGAGCCAGCTGGCGAAGTAGCCGCGCTCCTCCGGCTGGTAGGCCAGCCACGGATGGATCTCGCCGCGGCTGACCAGCGCGTCGGCGAACGCGGCGACCGCGTGCGCGTAGGAGACGCTGGGGTCGAGCGGCAGTTCCCGCTCGGTGCCCTCCTCGTCGTACACGGTGAGCAGGTCGCCGCCGCCGAGCGCGAGCAGCAGCCCGGCGCCCGCGGCCGGATCGAGCGCGAGCGTCGGCACGATCCAGGGGCGCAGTTCCACGGCCTGCTGCTCGCCGAACCCGGCCAGCCGCGCGATGCGGTCGCCGGGCAGCGGCGCGTGCGGGCCCGAGGGCAGTGCGAGCGGGAGCGCGCCGCGCGGATCGGCCTCGGCCAGCGCCTCCGCGACCACCGGCCCGGCCCCGGCGAGCACCTTCGCGAGCTCCGCCGGGTCCGCCGCGAACGGATGCCGCGCCGCGCCGGGGGCCGCCTTCCGCTTCGCCGGCTTGCCGCCGCCCGCCGAGTTCGCCGCGAGGTCCCGCGCCCGCCCGGAGTCCTCGGCCCACAGCTCCCACAGGCCGGACTCGCTGAACTGCGCGTGCAGGACGTACATCGGGTCGCTCGTCCATCCCCTCGCGGCTCGTTCGCTTCGTAAAACTCCAGCGTATCCCACGGTGCTCGGGGGTCGCGGCCGTCCGCGCGGAGGGTGCGGGTCAGCTCCAGCGGTAGCGGGCGCGCAGGTGCGTGATCACCTTGTCGAAGTCGTCCCGCTCCATCGCGCAGGCCTCGCGCCGCATCCCCTTGTCGTGCACCCGCACGATCCGGTCGACCACCGCGTACGACTCGCGCGCCTCGCGGTCCCAGGCGCCGGCGCCGACGTCCACCCAGTTTTCCGCGTCCGCGTGCCACACGCTGGTCAGCTTGACCGCGAACAGGAACTCGCCGCCCTTCTCCCGGGCCACGACCAGCACCGGACGGTCCTTGCCGCGTCCGTCGTGCTCCTCGTAGGGCACCCAGGTCCACACGACCTCGCCCGGGTCCGGGTCGCCGTCGTGCTTCGGCGCGTACTCGGTGTGCACCGGGCCGAGATTGTGCGGGTCCACCTCGGTGGTCGCGAACGGCCCGGAGCGTCCGGGGGAGTCGGCGAAGGGGTCGTGCTCGTGCTGCACCCGGCCGGGCGCGTGCCCGTCGTGCTCGGCGTCCGGGCGGGCGTTGGTGCGGGCCTCGTGCTGGATCTGGTGGTGCGGCAGATCCATGGGGCTCGGGTGATGGGTCTCGGTCATGCGACGCACCCTACCGGTCCGCGCCGCCGCCGCGCCGGATGCGAATCAGGGTGCGTAGACGTACGGCGTCGTGGTGCTCAGCCGCTGGAAGCCCAGCCGGGCCAGGATCGGGCGGCTGTCGTCGGAGGCGTCCACCTGGAGGTACCGGTAGCCGCGGGCCGCCGCGATCCGCGCCCGGTACGCCACCGTCGCCTTGTAGACGCCCTTGCCGCGCCACTCCGGCACCGTGCCGCCGCCCCACAGACTCGCGAACTCAGTGCCCTGATGCAGCTCCAGCCGGGACGCGCACACCGGCCGGTCGCCCGCCAGCACGACCAGCGCGATCAGCGAGTCCGGGTCCTCGGCCACCTGCCGCAGCAGCTGCTGCTCCAGCCGCGGGGAGGGCCGTCCGAAGGCGTCGTCGTGCACGGAGGTCATCAGCCGCACGCCCGCCGCGTCCCGCACGTCCACGATGCGCACGCCCTCCGGCAGCACCGGCTCGGTCGCCTGCGCCGCGGCCTCCGCGACCATCAGCGCCTCCGGCGGCTCGGGCTCGAACCCGGCCTTGAGCAGCCGTTCACCCAGGTCGGCGGGCTGGTCGTGGCTGTAGAGCTTCCACTCGAACTCGCGGCCGAGAGCGGTGAAGTGCTCCACCTCGGCGGCGATCGCGGCGTCCGCCGTCGTGGCGTCCAGGTCCGACCAGACCACGCCGCACCACCCGGCGCCGCCCGCACCGACCAGCCGCACCACACCGCCGACGCGTTCGACCAGGTCGCCGGGTCCGTCGCCGGGATGGTCGCGGCGCAGGCCGCGGTCGAAGGAGGCGAGTACCGCGTCGTGATCCATGGCGGCAGGCTATCGAGAGTCCGCGCGGATGGCACCGGATATTCATTCCGGCCGCGCACCGGCTGTGGCAGAGTGATCACCATGCTCGACGATGCCGCGTTCGCCAAGGTCACGGAGATCATCCGTGCGGTCAGTGCCAGCGAGATCCTGCCCCGGTTCGGGCGGCTGCGCGCGGCGGACATCGTCGAGAAGGGCCCCGGCGACCTCGTCACCGTCGCCGACCGGGCCTCCGAACGCGAGCTCACCGCGCGGCTGCGGGAGCTGCTCCCCGGCTCGCGCGTCGTCGGCGAGGAGGCGGTGTTCGAGGACCCCGGCGTCCTCGACGCGCTCGACGGCCCCGACCCGGTGTGGATCATCGACCCGATCGACGGCACCGAGAACTACGCCAACGCGAACGCCCGCTTCTCCGTCCTGGTCGCCCTCGCGCTCGGCGGCGAACTGCGGGCCGGCTGGATCTACCAGCCCTGCTTCGCCCGGATGGCCCACGCCCGGCGCGGCCAGGGCGCCTACCTCGACGGCGTCCGCCTGCACGTGGCCGCCCCGCCGGACCCCGCCAACGGCCTGCTGGACGTCGACATCGCCACCTCCCGCCCCAAGTTCTGGAACGAGCACTCCAAGCAGGCCATCAGCACCCTGAGCACGCACGGCGCCTGGCTCAGCTACAGCGACGGCGCAGGCCTCGAATACACCCAGCTCGCGGCGGGGAAGCGGACGTGCGCCCTGATGGTCTGGGAGAACGTCTGGGACCACGCCGCCGGCCTGCTCCTGCACGCCGAGGCGGGCGGCGTCGCGATGACCGCCGACGGCACCCCCTTCCGCCTCGCCGGCGGCAACGCGCTCCCCTTCGCCGTCGCCCCCGACGCGGCGACCGTCAAGGCGATCATCGCGGCGACCGAGGCACGGCTCTAGTCGCCGGTCTTCCTGCCGGTCCAGGAGATCCATGCGCGCTAGTCTGGCCTGATGGCAAAGGTGAAGACGGTTCAGGTGACGTTCGACTGCGCGAACCCGCGGGCGGTCGGCGAGTTCTGGGAGGCCGTGCTCGGGTACGTCAGTTCCCCGGCTCTCGCCGAGAACCCGGACGTGGGCTGGTGGGCGTGCCAGGACCCTGAGGGTGTCGGCCCGCGGCTGTACTTCCAGCGCGTGCCCGAGGGCAAGGTGGTCAAGAACCGCGTGCACCTCGACGTCCGGGTCGGCACGGGCCTGACCGGCGCCGAGCGTGTCGCCGCCCTCGAGACCGAGGCGGCCCGGCTCGTCGCCCTCGGTGCGACGCGCGGGCTTCTGCTGGTCGCCGACGAGGAGAACGAGTCGTGCCTCGGGATGCAGGACGTCGAGGGCAACGAGTTCTGCCTCGACTAGTCGGGGCCACGCGCGTGACACTGATGTGGTGACGGGGAGTCTGTACACCGAGGTTCACGGGGATCCGGCCAATCCGACCCTGATTCTGCTGCACGGCGGCGGCGCGGCCTCACGCACCTGGAAGCACCAGTTCGCAGGCTTGGGCGACCGATTCCACCTGGTCGCCCCGGACCTGCCCGGTTTCGGCCGCTCCCCGGGGCCGGTGAGCATCGAGGGCTCGGCCGAAGCCGTCACCGAACTCATCGCCCGGTACGCGCCGCACGTCCACCTGTGCGGCTACTCGATGGGTTCGTTCGTGGCCGCGCAAGTCGCCGCCGAACACCCCGAGGCGATCGCGCGCCTGGTCCTCTGCGCATCCAACATCCGACCCGCCGACTCCGGCCAGCGCCCGATGAAGCTCTTCCGCTCACGACGCGGCTGGTGGCTGATGAAGGCGATCTCCGACCTGCCGACCAGAGCCGCGTTGCTCCAGATGGTCGACGAGGCCGAGCGAACCGACCTGACCGACTGTCTGCCCCGCATCCAAGCCCCAACCCTGCTCCTGTGCGGCCGCCGCGACCGCGAATGCGTCCCCGACGTGGAGCCCATGGCCGCCGCCATCCCGAACGCGACGTCCGTCCTGGTCCCGCACGCAGGCCACTCGCTGCCGATCACGCACGCCAAGGCGTTCAACGCGATCGTCAGCGGATTCCTGGCCGCGGCCTAGGTCCCACGATGTGCACCCCGGCCTCGGGAATCGTCTCCAGCAGTTCGTCGAGCCCGACGACGCCTTCGTGATCGATCAGTACGAGCGGCGTCTCGGGTAGCTCGGCGTCCTCGTCGAACGGCACCGTCGCCGACAGTACCTTCACCCATTCGGCCGCGCCCCCCTTGGCTCCGTCGGCCAGGGACATGCTGAACAGTTCGACCGTCACCTGATCGCCAGACCGGGTGGCCTCGTAGCAGAGATCCTGCGGCAGTAGATGGAAAACGCCCTCGTCACTCTCCATCGCGTAGCCCAGCAACTGCGCCACGACCCGCGACTCCGCGTCGGCCTGCTCCCCGCAGTCGATGCCCAACACGATGTGCGTCGCCTCCGGATCGTCCGGATCGACCTCGTCGCGTATCCACGCCATACGTGCCTGCGAAGCGTTCACGCGCCCGAGCATAGCCGCGGCATCCGTCACGGATAGACGCACTCCTCGAAGCCGAGCGCCACGCATTCGTACTCGGTCATGGCCGCCGCGTCCTCGCCGTCGAACGAGGCAAGGCAGGTGCAGGCGACGTCGCCGAGGCGGTCCTTCACCACGACGCTGAACACGCTCAGCACGTGCCCGCCGACCTCGACCTGCAGACCGGCGAACGGCGCGAACGGCAGACGAATCTGCTTGCACCACATCTGCTCAGCGGCATAGGTGACGAGCATCGCCGACAAGCCGGTAGCAATGCCCTCAGTCTCGGGGCTCTCAGGCGCGAATCCGAACGACTCCGCCACGGCCGCGCTGACCGGCCCCGGCGCCGCATCCTCCAACCCGACGACACACGTCACACGCTGCCCGGCCGCGGCCACCCGCACCGCGCTGACATTGAGCACGTCGTACGTGTCGATCCGGATGCCCAGCCCCGGAAACGGCGCGACTTCAAGCTCCATGTCGCGCGTCCACACCGCATCGGCCACCGGCAGTTCGAGCCGGACTCCCCAAGAGATCACCGCCGGATCCTACTTGTCGCGCAGCCCATGACGGTGCCGCCGGTGGCTCCGGCGACACCGTCACGCCCTCACTCAGCTGGTGTGAATCTTCAACGCCGCTCCCGACGTCGTCTTCGAGTTCGTGACCGAGGATCCGGTCGAGGAGATGAAGCCGACGTCGTACGGGGCGCTCGAACCGCGCTGGACGGTGACGCCGTTCAGCGTGATCTTCGAGCCCGCGTCGCCGATGAAGGCGGGGCGGTCGTCGTTCTTGTCGTAGCCGACCGTGTCGTCGGTGAAGTCGATCCCTGACACGTTGCGCAGCCACCAGCCGTAGGACGGCCGCGTCCCGAGGTCCCTGGGGACGTAGCTGGTGTAGACGGTCGGCGGGTCGATGGTCGCGTCGGAGGCGGGGTCGCCGCCGGGGACGGTCAGGTCGACGTTCTCGACGGTGACGTTCGAGACCGGATGCCCCGGCATGCCGGTGATCGTGGACGTGTAGTTCGCGCCCAGGTCGGACAGGTGGGTGCCGGTCACGTGGTCGAAGGTGATGCCGCTGATCGAGCCGGGGCCGGGGGAGCCGGGGCAGCGGCCGCGGTCGCCGATCTTGATGAAGATCGGGGTCGCCGCGTCCTTCATGGTGACGTCCGTGTAGCTGACGTTCGAGATCTGCGCGCCGTCCATGGAGACGATGCCGAGACCGGCCTTGCCCGCGGCGTTCACGGTCAGGTGCGAGAACGTGTAGCCGCTGAAGTTGCCGCAGGTCTCCGAGCCGAACTGGAACGCGTTGTTGTTCGAGGACGCGGTCACGTTCGTCACGGTGACGTTCTGGTTCGGGTACGTGCGGCCGAGGGCGTAGTCGCTCTTGAACACCAGCGAGTCGTCCACGGAGTTGATGGTCGAGTCGGTGACGCTCGCGTTCTCGGTGTTGATGACGTCGATCCCGTCGCGGTTCTTGGCGGTCTGGACGTTCAGATCGCTGATGGTCAGGTGGTCGATCCCGTTGACCAGGACGGCGATCCAGCCGCCGTTCTTGACGGTGATGCCGGTGAACGTGATCCCGCTGCTGCGGGTGATCGCGATCGCGTGGTCGGCCTGGCCGGAGGAGGGCGTGCCGTCGGTCAGGTGGCCGCCGCCGTCGATCGTTCCGCTCCCCGCGAACGTCACGTTGCTGAGACTGTCGCCCCAGATCAGCGAGTCGTGGAAGTGGCTGTGGCCGTAGTCCTGGTACTGCGAGTAGTTGTTGGACTCGGGCGCGTCGAAACCCTTGGCGGCGGCCCGGATCGTCGCGCCGCTGTCGAGGTAGAGCTCGACGTTGCTCTTGAGGTGGATGGAGACGGACTCGTAGGTCCCGGACGGGAAGAGCACCTCGCCGCCGCCGGCCGCGCTGGCCGCGGCGATGGCCTTGTTGATGGCGTTCGTGTCGATGGTCGAGCCGTTGCCGGTGGCGCCGTAGTTCTTGACGTTGAAGACGGGCGGCGTCGCGGCGTGCGCGGGTGCGGTGGCGGCGGCCGTCGCGGCACCCGCGGCCAGGGCCGCGGCGCAGAGGGCGGGCAGCGTCCGCCTGCGGAAAGTCGGAGACATGATGCCGATACCCCCTGCTACCCGGCCGCGGCGACGCGGATGAGCTTGACCGCGCCGGGGCCGAGCTTGACCGAGTACGTGCCGGAGAGGTTGCCGGTGGCCTTGCCGGTCCACAGGTCCGTGCCGCTGACCGTGCCGCTGATGCCGGCCGCGGAGAGCTTGACGCTCACGGTCGTCGTCGCGGAGGCGCTGGTGTTGAACAGGGCGATGACGTAGTCGCCGTTGCTCTCGCGCTTGCTGAAGACCTGGCCGTTGCCGCTGTCCACGATGCGCTTGGAGGCGATCGCGTCCTGGTCGACGCTGATCACCGCCTTGTTCTTGAGCATCGCGAGGTCGGTCGAGTCCAGGTGCGTCAGGTCGGTGCCGAGGATCAGCGGGGACGAGGCCATCGACCAGAGCGTCATCGTGCTCTGCCGTTCGGCCACGGTCAGCCCGTCGTTGCTGCCGTTGCCGATCTCCAGCGAGTCGAAGTCGTTCCAGCCGCCGGGGCCGACGTACGGCTGCCACGCGGACGCGCTGTTGAACCGCTGGCTGACCTTGGCCCACGTGGTCAGCGGGTAGCGCGGCTTCCCGCTGGTCCAGCAGTAGCACTCGATGTCGCCGTTGGTGCGCCAGCCGTTGGAGAGCGACGACCACGTCTTGGCGTTGGCGATCGGCAGGTCGTTGGACAGTTCCAGCCACATCGGTCGGCCGGTCTGCTTGAGCGCCGTGGACCACGCCTGCACGTCGGGGATGTCGGACGCGCCGACGCCGTCGAGCTTGATGTAGTCCACGCCCCACGAGGCGAGCTCGTCGGCCCACGAGTTGATGTACGCCTGGGCGCCGGGCTTGCTGTAGTCGATGCCGACCATGTGCTTGCAGTTGTAGTTCTTCTCGGCGGTCGTCGTCGCGATCTCGTTCGCGGTGTAGCCGGTCCCGGCGATCTTGGACTTGGCGGTGACGGCGTTCTGCGGGATGCCGGGCGTCACGTACATGCCGAACTTCAGGCCGTCCGCGTGCACGTGCTCGGCGACCGCCTCCATGCCGGGGGTCGAGCCGCTGGCCGGGAACTTGGCGGGATCGGTGACCCACCGGCCGTTCGCGTCCACCTCGGGTCCGTGCGAGTTGCAGAGGTAGTAGAAGTCGTCGACGTTGATGTACTGGAAGCCGACCGAGGACAGGCCGCTGCTCTTCATCGCGTCGGCCTGCGCGTCGATCTTCGCCGCGGTCGGGTCGGTCCCGATGAAGCTCCAGTTGCTCCAGCCGAGCAGGGGCTTGGCGCCGAGGCCGTTGCTCTCGGCCACGGCGGGCCCGGCGGCCACCGTCAGCTGCGCGGCGAACAGCCCCGCGGCGGTCAGGGTCAGGGTGCTGAGCAGAACTCGGCCCTTGGGCCGCCGAGTTCTGCCGGGGTCGTGCGACATCAGTGAGAGTCCATTCATCCGATGGGTGAGTGCCGAGACGCGGCACCGGTGGACCGTCGCAGGGCTGTGTGGTGTGCCCGCGACGGCAAGGCCCCATGTAAGACCTCGTTGGTTTATGTGTCAATATCCGGGAGAACGTGTGGCTTACTGTTTTGATCGAGCCTAGTTAAGTTGGCTGACAAAACAATTATCGACGACTTAAGCGTCCGCCGGAGGGCTTGACGCAGAGGTCTAGTCATCCTACTTTTCCCACGACCTGCCCACCCACCCGAATAAGTGATCTGTCATGCAATCTGCGACGCGGCGACGACGCCGCACCCTCCTCGGCACGCTCACGGCCGCGGCGCTCGCGCTCGGCGGACTGGTCGCCGCGGCCACCACCGCGCACGCGGCCCCCGCGCCGGTCAGCTTCTACGTCTCACCGACCGGCAGCGACGCCAACGCCGGAACCAGCGCCGCCAGCCCCTTCAAGACCCTGACGAAGGCGCAGGCCGCCGTGCGCGCCGTGAACCAGGCCGCGTCCGGCCAGGTCACCGTCTACCTGGCCGGCGGCGACTACCGGCTGGCCAGCCCGCTGACCTTCACCGCCGCGGACTCCGGCACCAACGGCGACATCTGGTGGCGCGCCGAGTCCGGCCAGTACCCGGTGGTCAGCGGCGCCGACCGGATCACCGGCTGGACCGAGCGCGACACCGGCAAGGACATCTGGGAGGCGAGCGTCCCGGCCTCGCTGAACACCCGGCAGCTCTACGTCGACGGCGTGCGGGCCACCCGCGCGACCGGCTCCGTCCCGGTGACGCTGAAGCAGACCTCGACCGGGTACACCACGTCCTCCGGCGACCCGATGGCGAGCTGGTCCAACGTGAGCGGCGACGACATCGAGTTCGTCTACACCGGCGGCCTCGGCGCCTGGACCCAGCCGCGCTGCCCGGTGGCCTCGATCACCAGCACCGTGATCACGATGGCGCAGCCCTGCTGGAACAACTCCACCAAGCGCGTCATGCGCACCGACGGCTCCGGCCGCACGTACGAACTCGTCGGCCGCGAGAGCATCACCGAGCAGCCGACCTCGGTCGAGAACAGCTACCAACTGCTCACCAAGCCGGGGCAGTGGTACCTCGACACGTCCGCCCACAAGCTCTACTACATCCCGCTGTCCGGCCAGAGCATGGCCAGCGCCGACGTCGAGGCGCCCGCACTGCAGACGCTGCTGACCACCAGCGGCGGCGCGGCGTCCGAGGTGCACAGCCTCGGCTTCCAGGGGATCCAGTTCTCCTACGCCACCAACACGTCCACCAGCACCGACCAGGGCTTCTCGGAGATCCAGGCGACGTATCAGATCACCGGCTCGACCGGCTACGCGACGCAGGGCCTGTGCACGTTCGTCTCCGGCGGCACCTGCCCGTACGGCGCCTGGACGAAGATGGCGGGCAACGTCAGCCTCAGCTACGACCACAACATCCACTTCGACCACGACTACTTCGTGCACCTCGGCGGGGCGGGACTGGACCTCGGCGACGGCTCGCAGAGCGACTCCGTCACGGCCTGCGTGTTCACCGACATCTCCGGCAACGGCCTGGACGTCGGCGGCGTCGACCTCAACGAGCCGAACTCGACTCAGGCCACGAAGTCGATCACCGTCAAGGACAGCCACTTCTACGACATCGCCGCCGAGTACCAGGGCGGCGTGGCGATCGACGACGGCTACATCGAGGGCTCCACGTTCGCGAACAACCAGATCAACAACGTGCCCTACTCCGGCGTCTCGGTCGGCTGGGGCGGCTGGCCGGACAAGGTGAAGCTGCCCGCCGAACCCAACTACTCGAACGGCAACGCGTTCACCGACAACCTCATCGAGAACTACATGCTCAAGCTCAACGACGGCGGCGCGATCTACACGAACGGGATCACCGGCACGTCGCTGGCGACCGGCGAGCACCTCTCCGGCAACCTGATCCACGACGGCGTGGCCACCGCCGGGCACACCCTCTACACCGACAACGGAGCCTCCTACATCACGCTCACCGGGAACGCCGAATACAACATCGGCTCGAACGCGTGGGGCAGCAACCACACGAACTACACGCTCAACAACGACACCTACGACCCCTTGGACATCGAGCAGAACTACTGGCCCAACGGTCCGGCCGACTACAACGCGAAGTCGGTGCTGATCAAGAACAATACGAACATCACCAGCTCAAGCCAGATCCCGTCGAGCATCGTCGCGGCAGCCGGTATTCAGGGTTCGTACACGTCCATCCTGAACTGGAAGGCCGCACAGTAGTACCGGTTCAGCGGTGCCCGAGCAGCAGCGCAGGAAGCTCACCGCGCGAGACCACGCCGAGCTTCGGGTACGCCTTGTAGAGGTGGTGGCCGACCGTACGAGGGCTGAGCACCAGTTGGGCAGCGATGTCCCGGTTGGACAGGCCCTGCGCGGCGAGGCGGACGATCTGAGCCTCCTGCGACGTGAGCACGGCGAGCGCGGCCTGAGCAGGGCTGTTGCTGCGGGTGACGACGGCGTCGGCGGCGGTGCGGGCAGGTTCCGAGCCCGCACCGCTCGCCGCGAGTTCCTGCCGAGCACGGTCGGCCCACGGCGCCGCGCCAAGCCGCTCGAACGTCTCCAGCGCCGTCGAAAGCGGCCCGCGCGCCTCAGTTCGACGCCGATCACGACGCAGCCGCTCACCCCACAGCAGTTGCGTGCGGGCGCGGTCGAAGGGCCGATCGGACTTCTCGTAGAGCCGCAGCGCCGCCGTGAAACTGCGTGCGGCGGACTCGTCGTCCTGGGCGAGCAGGGCCTCACCGCGCAGCACGAGCGCGTCGGCAGCGTTCTGCTTCACCTCGGCGGCCCAGCGGGTCAGCCGGTCGAGCGCGTGCTCGGCGAGATCGCGGTCCCCGGCCCGCAGCGCGGCCTCCAGCAGGTCCGGAAGCGCACGAGTCGCGGCGAGCTGGTGCACCGCAGGACCGTTCTCCAGCGTACGCAGATGTTCGAGGGCTGACGCCGGGCGGCCGAGGCCGAGATCCAGCAGCCCGAGCGCCCAACGTCCCCACGACTCGCCGAGGGACATGACCGTCGGCGCGAGGTCGGTCAGCGCGCGACGTGCGTACTCGCGGCAGCCCTCCTCATCACCCGCCGACGCCGCCAGATACGCGAGCACGCCGCTGACCTGGCTCTCCCACTGCGACTGCCCTGCGGCCTCGGCGATCGCGAGCGCCTGCTCGGCCGACGTGCGCGCCTCGGCGAGCTGACCGAGATGCGCCTGCACGCGGGCCAGGGCGCCGAGCGCGGGACTGCACCACGCCATCCGGCCGTGCTCCCGGCACTCGGTCAGCACCGTCGCGAACAGTTCGAGCGCCGCCTCGTCCTGCGCCATGATCGGGGCCAGCGCGCCGAGCGTGAGATAACCGGCCGGGTTGTCGAAGCCGACGCCGCGCGCCTTCGCGACCACGTCGTCCAACTGCAGCGGCATGAAGTGCAGGTCCTGCCGCAGCGAGAGCATGATGGCCGTCTCGGCGAATAGACACACCGCGTACGCGACGTCGTCGGGCTGGACGCCGTCCAACTGCATGAACAGGTCGCTGTACGCGGCGATCTCGCGGTCGCCGAGGAACCAGGCCAGATCCACGGTGCGGCACAGCAACAGGCCCGCCTCGCGCGCGCCGCCGGTCCGGCCGAGTTCCGCAGCACCCGCATACGCGATCCGGTACGACTCGCGCACGTCGCCGAGCTCGAACCGTGCGACGGCCCGTGCCATGACGAGCCGCGCCCGCAGATGCGCGTCAAAGTACTGCGTCCGGCCCACCGCCTCGAGCTCCGTGCGCACGGCCTCCGCGTTGCGCAAGGCCTGCTCGGCACGCTCGCAGTCCCCGTGATCGATCGCCGCCTCGGCCGCCAGGATCCACCGCCGCAGCCGGTCCTCGGGCGCCGGACTCAGCCGCGCGGCACGCTCGTACGCACCCGTAGCCGCCGGCCGCCCGCTGCGCCGCCCCGCACGCTCGGCAGTACGCTCCAGCTCCCCGGCCAGCCGCTCGTCCGCTTCCGTCGCCGCCGCCGCTTCGTGCCAGATCCGCCGATCCGCCTGCTCAGGCCCAGTCAGCGCCCCCGCGAACGCACGATGCGCCTCAAGCCGAGTCGTCGCAGGCGTCGCCGAAACCAGCGCCGCACGCAGCAGCGGATGCCGAAACGCGAACGTACCCTGATTCACCTGCAGGATCCCCGCACGCTCCGCCGCCCCGATCGCCTCCACCGGCACCCCGAACAACGGCGCCGCGCGCAGCAGCACGTCCAACTCCGGCCCGTCCGTTATCGCCGCGAGCTTGAGCAGGTACTGCGTGTCCCGCGGCAGCCGCTCCACCTGCGCCCGGAACGCCTCCATCAGCCGCTCCGGCAACTCGGGCACCGCCACGTCACCCAGCGACTCGAACCCTGACACGGCCGGAAGTTCCAGCAGCGCGAGCGGATTCCCGTGCGCCTGGGCCAGGATCCGCGCCCGCGCCGCGTCCGAAGGCGAATCGCCCCGCAGCCCCAACACCTCCCGCGCCGCGTCATCCGAGAGACCAGCAACCTCGATCCCCGGCAAACCAGACCGCTCCAACGTCGCGCACCCCTCGCGCGTGGCCAGCACGAACACGACACTCTCCGTGCCGAGCCGCCGCGCCGCGAAGATCAGGGCATTGAGCGACGGACTGTCGAACCAGTGCACGTCGTCCACCAGACACAGCACCGGCCGCCGCCCGGCCTCCGCCAGCTCGGACAGCAGCGTGAGCAGCGCGAGGCTGATCAGCAGCTGGTCGGCGGGCCGCGCGGAATCCACCGTCGCCAGCCCGAACGCCGTGGCCAACGCCTCCCGCTGCGGCGCCGGAAGCAGGTCGAGCCGATCGAGCACCGGATGCAGCAGCAGATGCAGCCCCGCATACGGCAACCGCGACTCAGCCTCGTACCCCGTAGCCCGCAGCACCACGAACCCCTCGGCGGCGCCCTCAGTCACCGAAAGCAGCGCCGACTTCCCGATCCCCGGCTGCCCACTGAGCACTAGCGCCCCGCCGCGCCCCGCACGCCCGCCCGCCAGCAGCCCCCGCAGGGCCGCCAGCTCCGCCTCCCGCCCGCTCACCATGATTTCGAGTCTACGTGCGCCGCCCGACAACCCCGCCGGCCGATCCCGATTACCTACCCCGATTACCTATCCGTGACTGATTCCGCCCCGAGCGAAGATCCGTAGCTTCGCCAGCATGACGACCACGGAACTGCGGCGGGACGTGCCCGCCACCGGCGACCGGCCGGACCCGCGCCACAACAGCCCCTTCACCCTCCTCGTCCTGCTCACCGGGGTCTTCATGGCCCTGCTCGACTTCTTCATCGTGAACGTCGCGCTCCCGGACACCCAGCACGACCTGCACGCGTCCTCGGCGGGCATCCAGTGGGTCGTCGCGGGCTACGGACTCGCGCTGGCGGCCGGCCTGGTCACCGGCGGACGGCTCGGCGACCTGTTCGGCCGCAAGACCACGTTCGTGCTCGGCCTGCTCGTCTTCGCCGCCGCCTCCGCCGCCTGCGGACTCGCCGGAGACCCCAGCGTGCTGATCGGCGCACGCGTGGCCCAGGGACTCGGCGCGGCCCTCTACATGCCGCAGATCCTCGGCGTGATCGGCGCCGCCTTCTCCGGCACCTGGCAGGCCCGCGCCTTCACCGGCTACGGCCTGACCGCCGGGCTGGGCGCCGTGTTCGGCCAGCTCATCGGCGGCGCACTGATCCAGGCGAACCTCTTCGGCCTAGGCTGGCGCTCCATCTACTGGATCAACGTCCCGATCGGCCTGGCCGCCGCCCTGCTTGCCCTCCGCGCACTCCCGACCGTCCCCCGCTCTACCCGCCGCACCAGACTCGATCCCGTAGGCGGCCTGCTCCTCACCCTCGCCGTACTCGCCCTCATCCTCCCCCTGGTCGAGGGCAGGCAGGACGGCTGGCCCGCATGGACCTGGACCTGCCTGGCCGCCTCCCCGGTCCTGCTCGCCGCCTTCTACGCCCACCAGCGCCGCCTGATCGCACGCGGCGGCGACCCCGTGCTCAACCCGGCGCTGTTCACCCAACGCTCCTTCGCCGCCGGAATGCCCATCGCCGTCGTCTACAACAGCGGCGTGGCCTCGTTCTTCTTCGTGCTCGCCCTCTACCTCCAGCAGGGCCGCGGCATGACCGCCCTGGGCTCCGGCCTGCTGTTCTTCTCCGTCGGCGTCCCCTACCTGGCCACCTCGATGCGCTCCGGCAAACTGGCCGCCCGCTTCGGCAGAAAGCTGATGATCGTAGGCTGCATCGCCCAAGCCGCCGGCTACGCCCTCCTCGACGCCACCATCCACGCAGCAGGCGACCCCCACAGCGTGACCTGGCTGATCCCCGGACTGGCCGTAGTAGGCGCCGCAATGGGCCTCGCCTACGCCCCCATGTTCGGAGTAGTCCTGGCAGGAGTGGCCCCCCAACACGCCTCCTCCGCCTCCGGCCTCCTCTCCACCGTCCAACAAGTAGGCGGCGCCACCGGCATCGCCCTGGCCGGCATCGTCTTCTTCGACACCCTAGGCACCCACCCCACCCCCGCCACCTTCACCTCCGCGTTCGGCGTAGCCCTACTCCTCCTCACCGGCGTCACGCTGGCCGCAGGTGCGCTGATGCGACTGCTTCCTGCGGCGCAGCGGTGATGGTGATGGTGGAAGCCCTCCGCCGCGGGATTTGGTCCGTGGCGGAGGGCTTCAGTCTGTGTCCGGTGTCCGTGGGTTGTCTGGCGGTGCGTTACCCACCCGCCCGCCCCAGTCCCAGCGCCGTGCAGTCGCGTCGGCTGCCTGCGGAGGCGGTCGACACGGTCCACCCGACGGCGTAGCACGAGGGGCCGTACCTCCGGGCGGCGGTTAGGGTGCGGGAAAACCCCTGAGACGACGGAAGGGCCGGAAGATGCAGCAGCAGCGGACCGTGGCCTTGCATACGCCGTGTTGGACGGAGTTGAGTGTGCCGGATCCGGAGGCGGCTAAGGCCTTCTACGGGGCGGTGTTCGGGTGGCAGGCCACGACCGACCTGCGGCCGGAGGCTGGCGGGTATGCGATGTTCCGGCTGGACAGTTCGCCGGTCGCTGCCGTGTCGCCGCTGTATGACGACTCGCAGCCGGTGGCTTGGAGCGTGTGCCTGTCGGTCGAGGATGCCGAGCAGACGGCGGTGCGGGTCGCGGAGAACGGGGGCAGGACTTTGATGCCGCCGGTGGACGTGTTCGACCTGGGGCGCTTCGGGGTGCTGGCGGATCCGGACGGGGCCACGTTCTCCGTCTGGCAGGCGTGGAAGTTCAGCGGGGCGGAGATCATCGGGGATCCGAACGCGCTGGGCTGGATCGAGCTGTCCACGCGGGATCCGAAGCAGGCGCTGTCCTTCTATCCCTCGGTCTTCGGCTGGACCACCCATCTGGGTGACTTCTATACCGAATGGAGTATCGGCGGCACGCACTTCGGCGGCCTGGTGGACCTCGGGCACGTGCCTGCTCCGGCGTCCGACGTGCCCGCTCACTGGAAGCCGTACTTCCGGGTGCAGGACGTGGACGCGGTGGCGGCTCGGGCGGCGGGGGAGGGCGCCAGCGTGTTGCTGGCGCCCTCGGCCGTGCCGGGCGACGACCTGCGGATCAGCGTGTTGAAGGATCCGCAGGGTGCGCAGTTCGGGATCTTCGCGCCGACTGCCGCGTAGGGACAGAGGGAATCAGGACACTGAGGACTGCTGGCCGGCGAACAGGAGCTGGCCGGTGGTCACGTCGCGGATCATGTAGAGGAACGGGTGGTCCGCGACGAAGGTGACGGGCGCGGGAGCCTCCGCCGAGGACGCCATCACACCGCCTGCCGCGGCCGCCGCGACGGTGCCCTTCTCGCCGACCGCGATGTACGCCTTCTCCACGACCGAGCTCACGTACAGCGGCTCGCCGTCGCTGGTCATGCCGGTCAGGTCGGCGTTCGAGAACAGGCTGCTCATCCCGAGGGCGCTGAGCGTCTTGGGCAGGTCTTCGGGGCTGTACTGCGTGGTGAACTTCGGGATGCTCATGGTCACCTGCTGCGGCGTCATCTGCGCCAACATGTTGTTCAGCTGCGTGGCCGAGAGGCTGTCGCGCAGGGCCTTGAGCGTGCCGGATCCCTCGGCGGGCAGCAGGATGTCCATCGCCAGCTTGCCGCCCGCGTACGGGAGTTCGACCAGCTGCCAGCCCTGGCCGGACGCGTATTCGAAGCTGCTCGTCTTGTTCATCATCGAGGCCTGCTGCGTGGCCCCGGACGCGGCGTGGAACGTGGACGGCTCGGTCTTGTCGGGGTCGAACGGATCGGCCCACGCGGCGTTCAGGTAGACGGCGTCGGTGAGCACGATCCTCGTCGAGGCGTCGATGTCGCCCTTCGAGAACAGGTTCTTGATGTAGCCGTCAGTCTCCTGCGACACCAGGTCGTCGATCGCCTGCGTCGCGCCGTTCGGGTTGCCCGCGAAGTCGGTCTGGTGCACGCCGTTGCCGAACGCCCCGGCCAGCGTCGCCAGGTAGTTCTGCGCGAGCTTCACGTCCTTGGCGGACCAGATGTCGCTGGACACCTTCAGCGAGTTCGAGGCCTGGTTCCCGTCGGACCGCGCCGCCGCGTCGACCCGGCCGAGTGCGGCCGCCTCGGTCTGCGGGCTGAGCCCGGCCGCGCCGAGCGCGTCGGAGATCTGCGTCGCGGTCGCGCCCTTCGCGCCCGGCAGGATCATCGCGAACAGGTCCACCAGCGTCTGCGGCGAGAAGACCATGTTCCCGGTGCCCGCGCCGTCGCCCAGCTTCCGCAGCAGGGACAGGCCGAAGGACTCCGAACCGGTCTCGGCCTGCTGCGCGACCTGGGCACTGACCTGGATGTGCGCCGCGTTCTGGGCCGTGACATAGGACACCGGCGCCGCGCTCGGATCGCCTGAAGAACACCCCGCCAGCAACCCGGCGGGCAATGCCGCCGCCATCACGCTGCGCAGGAAAAGCTTGCGCCGCATCGTCTACCCCTCCCGTAGGACTCCGGCCCGATACCGGAATTCAGCAGTTGGACGACGCGGCGCGCGTCACGGTTCCGCACAGTTCGTGACAGCTCGCCCGATCACTCGGCGAGCAGCTCCTCCACCTTCGCGACCTTCGTGTTCAGCGCGTCGGACACGCCGGGCCGGATGTCCGCCTTGAGCACGAGGCTGACACGGCCGCAGTCCTCCTGCACGGCCTCGCACGCGCGCTTGACCACGTCCATCACCTCGTCCCACTCGCCCTCGAGCGTGGTGAACATGGAGTCGGTGCGGTTCGGCAGCCCCGAGTCGCGCACGATCTTCACGGCCTTCGCGACCGGTGCGGCGACATCCTCGCCGGCGCCGATCGGCGTGACGGAGAAGGCGACGAGCATGGTTCGATCCCTGTCTTTCTCGTGTCTCAGTGTTCTGCCGGGGTGTCCAGCGTCTCCAGCCAGCGGCTGATGCCCGCGATGTTCGCCACGCTCGACGAGAGCGCCTCGAACTTCGCGGCCACCTCCGGCCGGGCCAGCAGCGCGGCGTACCGGTCCTTGGTGCGTTCGCGCACGAGGGCCAGCGTGTGGTCCAGGTCCAGCTGCTCGGACCGGGCCTCGCGCACCATGCCGACCCACAGCCGCAGCTCCTCCTCGGCCCGCTCCAGCGCGTCGTCGACTCGGGTGATCGGGCCGTAGTGCGAGAACAGCAGCCGGGTCGAGCCCAGCGCGCGCATCCGGCCGAGCGAGGCTATGGCGAGTCCGAGGTCGAAGTCCGGCGGGGGAGTGCCCGGCAGCATCGTGCCGGACAGGTCCGGGTCGTCGGCGGCCAGCCCGGTCAGCGGATCGGCGTCGTCCGGCGGGATGTACAGGCCCGCCGCGTCGCCCACGTAGAGGTCCCCGGTGGCGTTGTCGACCAGGCCGAGGTGGTGCCGCGCGTGGCCCGGCGTGTGATGGCCCTCCAGGTGACGGCCGTTGCCGAGGTCCACCCGGCCCAGCGCGCCGATCGCGTCGATCCGCGCCGCGTCCGTGGGCAGCAGTTCGCCGAAGATCTCGTCCATCGCCGGGCCGAACACCCGCCGCGCGCTCGCCATCAGCCGCGACGGGTCGGCCAGGTGCCGGGCCCCGGTCTCCTGCACCACGATCCGGGCCCGCGGGAACGCGGCGGCCAGGTCGCCGACGCCGCCCGCGTGGTCCAGGTGGATGTGCGTGACCACGATCGTGGCCAGGTCGTCCGGTCCCACGCCCAGCGAACCGAGCGCGTCGACCACGGTCTTCGCGCTGGTCGCCGTGCCGGTCTCGACCAGGCACGGCTTCGAACCGAGGATCGCGTAGGCGGCGGTGATGCCCGAGTAGCCCGACATCGCGGTGTCGATCAGGTGCACGTCCGCGCCGAGAGCGGTGATGGTCATGCACCCGAACTTACCCCCGCCGTCAGGGGCAGCGCACGACCTGCCCCGCGTACGCGATCCCGCCGCCGAAGCCGAACAGCAGCACCTGGTCCCCGCTGCGCAGCTCGCCGCTCTCCACCAGCTTGGACAGCGCGATCCCGACGCTCGCCGCCGAGGTGTTGCCGGAGGTGACCACGTCGCGCGCCACCACCTTGTCCTGCATGCCTAGCTGCCGGGCCAGCGGCTCGATCATCCGCAGGTTCGCCTGGTGCGGCACGAACCCGGCCAGCTCCTCGGGCGTGACCCCGGCGGCCTCGCAGGCGCGGCGGGCCAGGTCGGCGACCTCGCCGGTGACCCAGCGGTACACGGCCTGGCCCTCCTGGCTGAACCGCGGCACGTCGCCCTCGATCAGCACCGTGCGGCTCTTCTCCGGCACCGAACCCCAGAACACCGGCCCGACGCCCGCCGCCTCGTCCTCGCAGGCCTCGATCACGGCCGCGCCCGCGCCGTCGCCGATCAGCACGCAGGTCGTGCGGTCGGTCCAGTCCGTGACGTCGCTCATCTTCTCCGAGGCGACGACGAGCGCGGCCCGGCTCGCCCCGGAGCGCACCGCGTGGTCCGCGACGGCCAGCGCGTAGCTGAAGCCGGAGCACGCGGTGTTCACGTCCATCGCCCCGGGCGCGGTCAGCCCCAGCGCGGCCGCGACCCGTGCCGCGGTGCTCGGGCAGCGGTCGATCGCGGTCGTGGTGGCGACGACCACCAGGTCGATCTCCTCCGCCGTGCGCCCCGAGGCCGCGAGCGCCTTCGCCGCCGCCTGGATCGCCATGTCGGCCACCGTCTCGGTGCGCGCGATCCGGCGCTCCTCGATGCCCACCCGGGAGCGGATCCACTCGTCGTTCGTCTCCACCAGCTTCTCGAGGTCGGCGTTGGTCATGATCTCGGCGGGCTGGTAGTGCCCGACGGCGGTGATCCGGGATGCGGTCATGGTGCGCAGTCTTCCATTCTCGTCAAGTTGACGATAAGTCGGCCGTGCCGTATCGTCCTGCCCGGTATTCGAGCATTGAGGGTACGTACGAGAGGGAGGGACCCATGGCGCACATAACCCGCCGACCGTTCGTGAGCCACTACCGCGGCACCGGCACCATGCACGTCGTGCACCTGCGCAGCGGAAAGGTCGCGCACCAGGGCGTCGGCCAGGCGTTCTGGTTCCGCCCGCTCGGCACGGTGCTGTCCGAGGTGCCGGTGGACGACCGCGAACTGCCGCTGGTCTTCCGCGGCCGGACCGCCGACTTCCAGGAGGCGGCCGTGCAGGGCTCGGTCACCTACCGCTTCGCCGACCCGCTCAAGGCCTCGCGCCGGCTGGACTTCGGCCTCGACCCGGCGACCGGCACCGCCCAGGGCACGCCGCTGGACCAGGTCGCGGGCCTGCTCACCGAACTCGCCCAGCAGCACGCGCTCTCCCTGCTCGCCTCCCTCCCGCTGGCCGACGCGCTCGCCGAGGGCCCCGCCGCCGTGCGCGCCCGCATCGTCGAGGGCCTGTCCGGCGACCCGCGCCTGGCCGAGACCGGACTCGAGATCGTCGACACCCGCATCGTGGCCATCCGCCCGGAGGCCGAGGTCGAGCGAGCGCTCCGGGCCCCCGCCAGGGAACTGATCCAGCAGCAGGCCGACCGGGCCGGGTTCGAACGGCGTGCCGAGGCGGTCAACCGCGAACGCGCCATCGCCGAGAACGAACTGCAGAACCGCATCGAGCTGGCCACCCGCGAGGAGCAGCTCGTCGCGCAGCAGGGCGCCAACGAGCGGCGCAAGGCCCAGGAGACCGCCGAGGCCGCCAAGATCATGGCCGTCGCCGACGCCGAACGCGTGAAGATCGGCGCCACCGCCGAGGCCGAGCGCGTGCGCATCGCCGCCGCCGCCCACGCCGAGCAGACCCGCGAACTCGGCGAGGCCGAAGCGGCGGCCGCGCTCGCCCGCATGCACGCCTACGCCGACCAGGACCCGCGCATCCTGCTCGCCCTCGCCGCCCAGAACCTAGCCGCGTCCCTCCCGAACATCGGCACCGTCAACCTGACCCCCGACGTCGTGACCACGTTCCTCTCGTCCCTGTCCTCCGGCTCCGGTTCTGGTAACGGCTCTGGCAACAGTTCTGGCAACGGCTCCGGCTCCGGCTACCGTTCATGAGCCTCGCCCCACGCGTGGTCGTCGTGCACCGGCGCACCGAACGCGAGCAGATCGTCCGCGAACAGGGCACGTGGGAGCAGGCGAAGTTCCAGGCCAGGCTGCGCAAGTCCTCCGTGGCCCTGTCCGACGTCTCCGCCCGCTACGACGCCTCCGAGAGCGCGCTGCAGACGGTCTCCGCCGCGATCCCCAGCGCATGGCGCCGCGGAGCCGTCGAACGCGAGGACCTCGACCGCTTCCTGTTCGAGCCCGAGGACGTGGTCGTCGTGGTCGGCCAGGACGGCCTGGTCGCCAACGTGGCCAAGTACCTGGACGGCCAGCCCGTCATCGGCATCGACCCCACCCCCGGCAACGGCCTGGGCGTCCTGGTCAGGCACGGTGCGAGGGACTGCGCCCGCCTCCTCCACGCGGTCACGGACGGCCGCGCCGACGAACAGCGCCGCACCATGGTCGAGGCCGTCGTCGACGACCGCGAGACCGGCCTCACCCTCACCGCCCTCAACGAGATCTACCTAGGCAGCCCCACCCACCAGTCCGCGCGCTACGAGCTCACCCTCCCCGACGGCCGCACCGAGGCCCAATCCTCCTCCGGCCTCTTGGCGGGCACCGGCACCGGCGCCACCGGCTGGCTCCTGTCGGTAGCCAAAGAGCGCCGAAGCCCCCTGGCCCTCCCCACCCCGGAAACCCGCGGCCTAGGCTGGTTCGTCCGCGAAGCCTGGCCGTCCCCGACGACCGGCGCCGACCTCACCGAGGGCGTGCTGGAAGGCGACCAGGCCCTGAAAGTCCTGGTCAGAAGCGACTCCCTAGTCATCTTCGGCGACGGCATGGAGTCCGACCGCATCCAACTGGCGTGGGGCCAGACCGTAACCCTGACCCCAGCCACCCGAACGTTGCGCCTAGTCGTCTAGACCTACCGGTTTCTCCTATTTCTGGACCGGCTCCAGCACCACGATCGGAATCTCCCGCTCAGTCTTCGTCTGGTACACGTCGTAGTCCGGCCAGATCTCCGCCATCACCCGCCAGAGCCGAGCCCGCTCCTCACCCTCGGCCACCCGCGCCCGAGCCTCGAACTTAGCATCCTTGACCTGCACGTGAACCGCAGGCTCCGCCACCAGATTCACATACCAAGCCGGATGCTGCGCCGCCCCGCCCTTAGAGGCCACCACCACGTACGCATCCCCGGCCTGCCCATAGATCAACGCGTGCCGCCGCCAAACCCCCGACTTGCGCCCCAACACCGACAGCAGCAGCGTAGGCGCCCCGTTCCGGTCGTGCCCCTCCGCCCCGTCCGAAGCCACATACTGCTGAATGTGCGAGTTCACCCACTCCGTCGGGCTGTCCACGACCGCACCCTCGTCATACGCCGTCCCACTGCTCATCCCACTACCTCCATGATCGCTCCAGGCCCCTCCCCAACCCCAACACGGCACTATCGAGGTGAGATTCCCGCCACGGATGCGGTATGGTTCTTCCTGGCCCGAACGGCGCAAGCCACCGGGTCGAAGCAGTTCCGGGCTGTAGCGCAGCTTGGTAGCGCACCTGACTGGGGGTCAGGGGGTCGCAGGTTCAAATCCTGTCAGCCCGACGGAAAAAAGCGGCCGGTGGCCTGGGAGAAACCCCAGGCCACCGGCCATCTCTGTTTCTTCACTTGTTGACATGTCGAGAGTCACAGGACTCTGCTTTGGGGACCATTTGGGGACCAGGGCTCCATGAGGAAGCGGTTGAGCGCCGCTCCGGCTTCCTTGAGGCGCTGGTGGCTGTGGTGGAGATACCGCCGTGTCGTCGCCAGATCTCCGTGCCCGGCGATCATCTGCAGTACGTGGAGCGGGATGCCCGCATCGGCCATCCACGTCAGCCCGGTGTGGCGGAGATCGTGGCGGCGAAGATGCTCGTAGCCGAGATCGGTGATCACGTCGTCCCAGTGCGTGGCGTCTCGGAGGACCGCCGTGGTGATGCGGCCACCGCGCGGCCCGGTGAACAGCCGGGCCATGGGGTCGTCGCCCGCCGCTTCGATGCGGCGCAGCACCATTGGACGGATCTCCTCCATGATCGGCACCAAGCGCCCGCGCTTGCTCTTCGGATCCTTGTCCTGGAGTCCGCCGGGACCGGTGGTTGTCTGGCGCACCAGCTCCCAGATCCAGTGCTCCGTATCGATGTCCATTACACGCACGCCGGAGACCTCGCCGATCCGGCTCGCGGTGCACGCGGCGAAGATCACCACGTCGCCCCAACCGTCGTACGTTCGGCGGTCGAGCGTTCGTTCGTCCGCTGAAGCGGCGACGAGGGCATCGGCGAGTTTCTGCAGCGCCGCGTAGTCAGGCAGGGCCAGCGAGCGCGGGTTGATGGTCTCCGCGGCCGCCTTCCGGTACATGCGCTGCCAGCCGGTGACCCGGCACGGGTTGATGTCGATGAGTCCGTCGCGCCTTGCCTGCTCGCCGATGCGTACGAGCGCCGCGAGGGCGTTCTTCACTCTGGAAAGACCGACCTCATCGGCGATCCACGCATAGACCGCCCGGTCGACCATTCCGTTGTTCAGGATGCGGACCTCGATATGGCCGAGAGCTGGGACGACCAGCTTGTTCCAGCCCGTCATGTAGCCTTCGAGCGTTTTGCCCTCGAGCCCGCGCATAGCAAGGTCCATCACCGACGCGCCGTATTCGGCGAGCGTCATGACCATCGTGGATGGAGAGATGCCGGCGTTCGCCTTGGCTTCGATCGCCTCGATCCATTTCTTGGCCTCGTCTTCCGTGACGAAGCTTTCGCTGATGGAGTTACGTGTGTCGTCGCCGGCGTTGACCCATCGGATGCGTGCTTTGAACGGCTTCGGTCGGCCCTCGCGGAACTCGATATCGCCCGAGATCGTGATGCCGATCGGAATGGAGATCGGTCGGACCATCAGAGATCGACCGCCTCGGCTTCCGGCGCAGAGGTCTGCACTCGACGGTGGTCGATCCAACGCCTGACATCGCTCTTGGCGTACTTGGTCACCCGATCCGAAACGGGCACGAAGTCGGGTCCGATGGGCGGATTGGCGGACCGCCAGCGCCGCAAGGTCGAGGGATCGACCTGGATCAGCCGCGCGAGCTCCTCGGTGCTGAGGAACCCATCGTTCAGGATGTCGTCGTCGCCCGTCTCCAGGGCGGCGGGCTTCGCCGGGTCATCAGAATGGGTCATCATGGGACTGCCTCCAGTGAGAGGTGCGGTCCCGGCGCTCAGTCGCCAAACGGTTCGCCGGGACCGGCTTCTTATCTGTTCACCCTTTGTGAACACTTCCGTGATCAATAGGGCGTGCCGTTCATGCTGGTTGACGAGAAGTGTTTGCACAAGCTTGCGCGCATTCACTTCTTATGCGGACATGAACAGTGCGAGGCGCGAAAGGCCAGGTCGGCAGCCCGGCGGCGCGCCGCGCGGGCCTCAGCCGCGCTACTCCATTTGGCTGAGCAGGGCCAGAACGTCCGCCGATTTGAGCGCCGATGCTGCGAGTTGCTGGCTCCACTCCTCGCGCTCGGCAGCGCTGATGGGTGCCGCGGCGAACGCGGCAGCCACGGCGCGGGTGCAGCCGTTCCAGCCCTTTCGTGAATGCAGTGCCCTGCGCGCTGCGGACACCAGTTCGCGGATGGTCGGCGAGTCGCCGGTCTTCAGGGTGGAACAGAACAGCGCGTCGGCGACCAACGCCCGCGCGACGTGGCTCTCGTCGAGGTCAGACATGCGCCACCGCCCTGGTCGGGTGGTAGCGCAGGATGAGTTGGAGCATGAGGGCCCTCCTATACAGGGGCATGAGACCCCGGCTCGGTGCTCGAACACCGAGCCGGGTAACAATGAGCACGAGTCCGGGCGGCAACCCGGGATCCCGTGAACTGGCGAAGCGTCAGAAGGCCGGCGGACGCGCTGGCTATGCGACTACTTCCGATTCGCCATGAGGACGAAGATCGCCGCAAGCGCGGCAATGATCAGGGAGCGGTCGATCCCGACGAGCATGAGGCCGAGGGGCTGGAAGCTGTCGGGCGGCTCCACGCCGTGCCGATCAAAGGCAAGGGCGAGGGCGAGTTCGGCTTCCGCGGGCGAGGGCGGATCGCCGAGGGTGGCAAAATGGGACATTGGATTCCCTCCTATACAGGGCGTCCTGGCCCGTTCGGTGCTCGAACACCGAGGCGGGCGACTTCCGAGGGGGTCGGACGGCAATCCGGCCCCCTCCTCTTCGCCTTCAACTCTAAAGTCTAAGAGTCTTAAAGTCTAAGACTCCAAAAGGGTGAATCTCTTTGGATGTGCGGCGCGTTCGGGTTACAACGGGAGGACGCAGTTGCGATGGCGACCGTGCCCGGACCGGAAGGTGAGCGATGAGTTCAGCTCGAGCTGATGTGCCGTCAGATGCGGCGGAGCGGCCAAAGACGCGTCCGAAGCAGTTGATGATTCGCAGCGATCAGCAGACGCAACTAGACGACCTCGCGCGGGATCTGCACGACGCCCGAAGCGTCAAGGGGGAGCGCATCACCGCCAACACGCTGATTCGCGTTGCGATCGACGGACTGCTTGCGCACGGCGGTCGTCTCCACGGCGACACCGAGAAGCAACTGCTGGCCGCATGGCTGGACTTCCTTGAGGAGCGAAAGGCAACTCAAGGCCGCTGAACTCGACGTTCAAGCGGCCCCGGTGGAGATCTTGGCCGATGGCCACCGGGGCCTGACCAGAGGAGCACCCCTGATGTCCCACCAGACTACGGCTTGGCGCGTGCGCCCGGCCCCTTCACCCACCTCTACCGACGAGGAGCGACACCCCGATGCCGTCGCGCCGTCGACGTGGCTCACGAACGGCCTCCTGATCGTCGCGAGTGCCGTGTTGCTCGCGCTCGCGCTCGCCTCCGCGTGGCTCTCGTACCACGCTCAGGTCGGCTACGTCCTGGCTCACAACGGTCGTCAGCTTGCCGAAGCCAAGGTCTGGGCGTTGCTGTTGGACGCCGGCACGGCCGGTGTGTCGCTGCTGCGCCTGTACGAGACGCTCCAGCGCCGAGCAGGCGCGGCCACGGGCTTCTCGCTCATCGGCTGCATCGCTGCCAGCGTGGCGATGAACATGCTGCACACGCCTTCCCCGACGCCAGGCGGATACCTCGTCGCCGCTGTGCCGCCGGTCATGTACGCGGTCTTCCTGGAGCACCTCCTCGCCAACCTGCGCAGGCTACTGGGTGCGGAAGTGGAACAGCGCGGCGCGTGGCACACCTTCGTGCTCTGGCTCAACTTCCCGTCGTTGATGTGGCGCACGTGGCGATGGAAGCTGCGCCGCGCCGCTGAGGAACCGTTGCAGAGCCAGGGGCAAGGGGAGCGCGCTGCCGCCGCGATGGCGTGTGCTGGTGCGAACGCGGCAGGCGGAGGGGCGCGAACGCCGCGAAGTGGCGCAGCGCGTCAGTTGACAGGTGAGAGTTCGGGAACGCGACAGCATCGTGGACGTGGACGTGGGCCAGGACCGAAGCGCGTCGCCTTCGAGTCCGCACTGGCGCAGCAGGTGAGTATCGGGGATCTGCGCCTGTTCTCCGGCGACGAGCGTGAGCGCAACGCGGCAGCGTATGAGGCGGCTGCTTCGCTTCCTGCGCCGCTATCTCGTGGCACGGCGCGCCGCTACGTCGTGCAGGCGCTCCCGCGGCTTGAGAGTGTCGGCGCGGTTCGAAGTGGCGCAACGTCGCCGGAGTCCCGAAGCTGAGCGGCCGGAAGTGAAGCGGGGACGAGTGGCGCAGGCCGCTCCGCTCGTCCCCGACTTAGACCGCGTTGAGCGGCGCAGGTGGTGAGCTGCCCGCGCTTGCTGCGCCGACTCCGTGCTCGTGATCGGCGAGATGCTCGCGCACACGGGCCAGCGGCAGACCGGTCAGGCTGGCGATTCCGGTGCGGGATTCGCCCAGGTTATCGAGGGCCCGCACCGCATCACGCATCGCCGCGTCGAACGATGCCGCGGCCTGGTCGGCGGCAGATCGGATGCGGTCCACCTCGCCCTGAGCCTGGAAGAACTCGGCCAGGGTCGTCCGGAGCCGTTTCTCCCGTTCGATCCGCTCCGCATCGCGGAGGGCAACTGCTTCGGTCGCTTTGGCCAGCGCCTGTGCCTTCGCTGACGCTCCAGTTCGTCGAGCCATGTTCACCACCGTAAGCAGATTGGCTGGAATCTGCCACCGGTGCGCGGCTCGAGCTTACGCTCGGAGCTCATCCGATCGGGTGAAAGTTGGCGTCTTCCTGCGCTGACGATGCGCGGTGCAGATTTATAGCCTGTATATTAGAAGTGTTGCAGCGGGGTGGAAGCCGCGGCGACGACACCAACGCATCGTCACAGTACGAAGGAGCTTGACATGAAGAAGCAGGACATCGGAGCGGCCCGTCTCCGGAACCAGAGGGTCACGCTGGCCACCCGCATCAGCCCGTCGGACCGGGCGCTCGTCGACCGCGTGGTGCTCGGAGACACGCCCGCGCACAAGGTGGACGGGGACCCCTGGGCGGAGACGCTGCTGCGCCGGATCTCCGAAGACGTCATCGTCCGGGATTACCTCGCTAGCTTCGCCCACACCGAGGCGGGCGCGCACCGCGTCCTCGGCATCGCGCTCGCCCTTGCGCGCATGACGAAGCGGACGGGCGAAGTCGGCGCGGCCGCTCTCGGGGTCGCCGGTTGGGCTGCCCTTTCGCTCGGACGCTGGGCCTGGGCGGATGCGCTCGGAATCGCGAGCCTCGCAGCGTTCGAGGGCTACGCGCTCGGTCTGCTGATCCGCCAGATCATCTCCGAGCGCTGGTTCGCGGAACTGCTCGAGATCGAGTCCAGCGTGACGGAAGGCCGCATCCGCGCGTGCTCGGCCGTGGTCCTGCATAGGCTCACCGAGTCGAGGGCGCACGTCCACCTGAACTAGCAACGTCGGGCGACTGCGGCTCCGGGTACGTATGTCCGGGGTCGCAGTCGTTTTGCGTGTCGCGGCGATGTTCTTCACTTCGGTGCTCGCCTCGACTCGGTTCACCTCGGTGTGGGCGAAAAGGCATCTGGCGAGCAGCGTGATGCCGATGTTCCAGCATGGGGAGCCCAGGCCCTGCACCACGCGGAGCCACTGCATCTCACCGACGACGCGAGGGGCGATTCGGGTCGGCGAGGTGGTCCGCTTGCGCGGGTGGAAGCCTCGCCGACCCTTCACCAACGCAGGCTCGAAGGTGCCTGCATAATTGAAGTGTAGGCCGTAAGCTTCGGGCCGTTCCGCTATGTCGGAACGGCCCGATTCGTTTGCGCGAGGTGGAGGATTCCGGTGATTCCTGCGGGCGCCGAGCCGATCGAAGCAGCTCAGGTGGCGCAGATTCTCGGGATGTCGCTGACGAAGCTGCGCAACCGGAAGGTCGTCGACGAGCCGGGATTCCCGCCGCCGCTGAACGCTCATCGGGCACGGGACAGAGTCTGGGACAAGGCCGAGATCGCGGCGTACGCCGCCGGGCGGCCGCGGCCGGAGCGACCGGCCCCGTCGGCGGATGACCTGCTCGACGACGCGGAGGCGGCGCACGAGGTCGGCGTGTCGGTAGAGACGTTCGTGCAGCAGACACAGCTCATGTCCGCGCAGCCGCAGTCGATCGCGGCCCACGACTTGCGGTACTGGCGCCGTGGCGATCTCGTACGCCGTCACGAGAGTCCGCCTGGCCGAGTGGGAAAGCCGGCGGGCACGAAGGACCTAGCACCGCGACGAAGACGAGGTGGGCCGCCGCCTATCGCCGCCGCCGCAGCAGCCAGGGTAGACGAACTGGCCACGTACCTCGCTCAGTTGGCCGACGACGGCAAGCAGCGCCCCCGAGCGAGTGAACTCGCTGCCCACTTCGACGTGACCACGCAGACCATCCGCAGGTGGCTGGCGCGCATCGATCACGACCCGGCGAGCCCGGGCAGCGGTGGGTAGTAGAGGACCTCGACGAACATGATCTGACCGTCGACGACATCGAGCACGATCATGCCGTCGTGGTCGCGGTTGTTGAACAGGGGGACGTTGCGGTGGCCGGGGCCGTACGCGCCTTCTGGCTTGGGCGCGGTGTAGATGCTCTGGCAGAAGTCGTCAGTGCACGAGCATGGTGCGATGATGCGCAGGTCGCGGGCGCAGATAGCGAGGTCCGTGTGTCCATCGGCTTCGAGCAGCGAGACGAGTTCCGCAGAGAAGCCGGGGTGAACCTCGCGTAGCAGCGGTGCGGGGCCGCTCTCCGCACCCAGGATGTGCGGTGAGGTACGCCAGTAGGTCAGACGCCACCAATACAGCATGGTGCGGTCGGCAGGCCACGGCAGTATCTGTTCGCTTACTGGCTCGAATGCCTGTAGCGAACTCGGCTCGATGACGTACCAACCGGGGTCGACCGGTTCCGCAGCAGTCGCGGGGCGGGCGCGCGCGGCGCGGCGCTGCTCGCTCGCGCCGAAGGCCTTGAAGTTCTGCTGAGCATCGATGAGGGAGGGCTTGTTCGCGCCGCCGGCGTAGTTGGGCCAGCGGAGTTGGACTAGGTCGTCTTCCCAGATGCAGACAGGGCAGATCTCGTGGGAGCCGGGCGACTCGTCGAAGACCAGGTGGCCGCAGCATGGGCAGGGGAAGCTGAGCTCGCTGGGTTCCGGCTGGTCAGCTTCAGAAGAGGACACGGGCAAATCCTGCATCTCGGCCAGGTGATTCGCCAAGATTTTTTCCTTAGCCACCGACGTGCGGAGCGCGTTGCCTGAGGCGCGAGCCGCTCGCTGTCATGAACAATATGGCCCAGTATGGCAGAAACACACCTTTTGCAGTTAATCTGATCATGGATGCCACGGCGGCGCCGTGGCGTGGCTCCAGCGCTAGAGGGCGGTGATCAGGCTCGTGATGACGGTGCACAAGATCACCGCTGGCGACGGGTACACCTACCTGACCAGGCAGATTGCCGCAGGGGACAGCAGCCCGGAGCGCGGCAGGTCGGCGGCGCGCTACTACACCGAGACCGGCAATCCGCCGGGCCAGTGGATGGGGCGTGGCCTCGACGCTCTCGGAGCGTCCGGGCGGGTCTCCGAGGAGCAGATGACGGCATTGTTCGGCCTCGGCCTGCACCCGAACGCCGAAGCGATCGCTGCTGAATACCGGCGCGAGCACGTTGCGGCCGGGATGACCGACAAGCAGTTGAAACGCGTGAGCGACGAGGCGCGTAGGGCGGCTTCGTTGGGTCGTCCGTTCCCCGAATACCGCGATCTCGGACCGTTCGACGAGCGCGTGGCGCAGCGACTTGAAGCAATCCGGCGCGACACCGGTCGCCAGCCGATCGGGGCAGAGGAGAAGAAGGTCAAGCGCGAGGAGGCGCGACGGCAGCGGAGGGCAGTCGCGGGCTTCGACCTCGTCTTCACCCCCGTTGCATCGGTCACTCGGCTGTGGGGATTGGACCCGCGTGCGCACGTGCGGGAAGCGATCGAGCAGGCGCACCACGCCGCTCGTGACGCAGCGCTAGCACTGCTTGAGGAGCACGCGGCGTTTACCCGGACCGGCTCGTCCGGCCAGGCTCAGATCGAAACACGCGGTCTGATCGCAGCGGTATTCGACCACGCGGACAACCGGCTCGGCGAACCGAACCTGCACTCACACGTAGCGGTCTCCAGCAAGGTTCTCGGCGTCGATGGGAAGTGGCGTGCGCTCGACGCACGCGGCTTGTACCGCATGACGGTGGCTGCCTCTGAGCTCTACAACACCCGGTTGGAGGCCGAACTCCATGCGAGGTTGGGGCTCGAATTCGAGGTGCGCCCGGACACCGCGGGGAAGAGGGAACCCGTCCGAGAGATCAAGGGGTTTCCCACACGAGTGCTCGCGCACTTCACCCGGCGACGTGCTGGGATCGAGGCCGAGTATCAGCGCCTGGTCGCTCAATTCAGAGCCAGACACGGGCGCGACCCGTCGCTCGCGGCGGCGCACGAGCTGGCGCAGCAGGCGACCTTGGCCACGCGTACCGGCAAGAAGCCACCGCGAGCTTGGTCGGCGATGCGTGCTGAGTGGGGCTCGGATCTGGAAGACGCGTTCGGAGCGGAAGCGCTGGCCGAGGTGATGGCGGTTGTTCCTGAGCCTGGCACGAGCACGCCCGCTGTCGTTACGAGCGAGCGCCTGGACGTCGCCGATCTCGCGGCGCGGGTGGTGGCGGAAGTGCAGGAGCATCACGCGACCTGGACGCGATGGAGCGTGCTGGCACAGGCAGAGCGGGAGCTGCGGGGTGTGCGATTCACGAGTCCGGCCGAGCAGGAACGCGCCGTCGGGCTGGTGGTGGACGAGGCATTGTCAAGATGGTCGCTCTCGACCGAGCCGCCGGAACTGGTCGCCGAACCGGCTGCGCTTCGACGGTCGGACGGGTCGTCGGTCTTCGTCCAGCATGGTGCCGAGCGATACACCAGTCAGGCCGTTCTCGACGCCGAAGCCAGGTTGGTCGACGCGGCGGGATGCGCCACGACGGTAGGGGTGGACGGGCAGACCGCTGCGGTCGTGCTGGCTGAGCACGATCGGCGCGCAGAGCACCCGCTCGATCCAGGGCAGCGTGGTCTCGCCACGGCGTTCGCGTGCGACGGTCGGTTGCTGCTGGCCGGAATCGGCCCGGCCGGGACCGGAAAGACCACGGCTATGAAGGCCTTGGCCACGATGATCGACGCTGCGGGAACCGGACGACTCGTCGCGCTGGCGACCTCGGCGTCGGCGGCTGGGGTGCTCGGGGATGAGCTCGGTACTGGCGCGGAGAACCTGCACAAGTTCCTCTGGGAGTGGACAAACGGCAAGTACGCCGAGGCCTTGAACAGCGGTCGTCGTGTGCCGCCGGAACTGGAGTTCTTCGCGCTGAATCCGGGGGATGTCGTCTTGGTCGACGAGGCTGGCATGGCGGGCACCCTGAATCTCGACCGGCTCGTTCGGATCGCCGCTAAGCGCGGCGCTGTGGTGCGGCTGCTAGGGGACTACCGGCAGCTCGGGGCGGTGGAATCGGGCGGGGCGCTCCGGCTGATCGCGAACGAATCCGGGGCCGTCGAGCTGACGACGCTCTACCGCTTCACCGAGCCCGCGGAGGCCGATGCGACCCTCAAGATCCGGGTCGGTGACACGTCCGGGCTCGACTTTTACCAGGGCGCCGGGCGGATCCGGCACGGCTCCCGACAAGCCATGGTCGAACACGCCTACGCGGGCTGGAAGGCCGACATGCTCGCCCGGCGTACCGCCTTGATGGCCGCGGCCCGGAACGCGGACGTGGCCGAGCTCTGCGCACGGGCGCGTGCCGACCGCGTGGCAGCGGGGCAAGTCGAGGGCAACGGGACGCGGCTCCACGACGGAAACCTGGCCGGTGTGGGGGACTGGATCGTCACCCGTGACAACAGCCGGCTGCTTCGTGCCGGTGCCCGGGACTTCGTGAAGAACGGCGACGCGTGGACCGTCCTTGAGCGCCATGACAGCGGGGCTCTGGTTGTCGAGCACCTGGAGCACGGCGGCCGCGTCCTACTTCCACCCGCCTATGTCGCGCGCAACGTCGAGCTGCTCTACGCGACGACTGCCCACCGAGCACAGGGCACGACAGTCGAGGCGTGCCACGCACTCGTAACCGAAGAGATGGGTCGAGAGAACTTCTACGTCGTCATCTCGCGCGCGAGGGCGGGGACGGTGCTGTACGTCGCCACCCACGAGCTCGCGAGCATCGACGAGGACGAGCACGTGGACAGCGTGCGCTTCGATGCCGGTGCCTACGCGGCACGCGAGATCCTCGAACACGTCGTCGCGCGCGAGACCGCCGAACTGTCCGCGACCGAGCAGATCCGCACGACGTACGCCGAGGCTGCGTCGCTCGCGACCCTCGTGCCCCGGTACGTCCACGCGCTCGACGTCGCCACGGACTCCCACTATCGGCAGATGGTCGAGCAGGTGCTGCCCGACCTGGCAGACGAGATGACTTCCGATCCCGCCTGGCACGCCGTCGTCCGCGCCCTACGTGACGCCGAAGGAGCCGGATGGGACGCGCCGAGCCTGCTGGCAACCACGACGCGCCGACGCGAACTGAACAGTGCAGAGTCGGTGGCGGAGGTCATTTCATGGCGCCTACGGCAGGTCGTTGACAATGAACTGCTGCCGGTGGCGCTGCCCGCGCTGACGGCACCGATCGAGCACATCGGCTCCGGACAGGAACGGGAACGCGAGTGGATCCGGGCCCTGCACAAGACCCTGGGCACCGTCCGCGTGAACCACGCCAGGCTGGAGCCGACGTGGCCAGCGCTACTCCTGGCGCTGCGTCGTGCGGACGATCTCGCACACGATCCAGCGGACGTCCTAGCTGCCGCGATCAACCGACGAGTGCTGCGTTCCGCCACGTTCGTGAGCCAGTGTGTCGCCCTGGAAATCCATCGCTACCTCGACTCCCGTGGCCAGCAGACGCCGCACGAGCCGAGCATCCCGGCCTGGCTTCGTAGTGCTCCGCCCAGCGTCGACTCAGACTGGCAGCCCTACCTCGACGCCCGCGCCGAGTTGATCCGCCACCGCGTTGCCGCGCTCGCCGAACTCGCAGTCTCTGCTCGACCGGCGTGGACCACGCATCTCGGCGCGGAGCCCACGGAACCGACCGAACGCGAGGTCTGGCTGCGGCACCTGTCCACCGTGGCCGCGTACCGAGACGAGTACCAGGTCGTCGATGATGATCCTGACTATCCGCTCGGCCCGTACCCGGAGCAAGGCCGAGTCGGTCATCACGCCTACTGGATCGCCGCCGAGTCGCTTCTCGCCCTGCGCGGATCCCGTACTGCCGCCGACCGGAGTCGTGGACGGCTTGCCGCAGATCGCTACCGCACGCTCGACCGCGCCGAGCGGGATCGCATTGCCGCCAAGCTCGTCGAGCAGCTTGGACGTGACTGGCTCGGCGACGCACGCGATCCCGCCGCCGACGCGGACCAGCCCGTCTACCGCGAGGTGCTCGATACCGCCCTCGTCGCGAGCGGGCACCTCGAAGCGACGGCTAGCGACGCGCCGGTCCAGCGGCAGGCCCACGCCGCCTATGATCAGCAGCCTCGTCCGGGACAGCGCGGGGGCCGCCCACGTCGTTCCGCGGGGCAGCAGCGTTCGGACGTGGCCGCCGCCACGCCCGGACGCGACGATCTGCCGCGCCGTGAGCCCAAAACGCCCGTGCAGCGCCCGCCTCAGCCACAGGCCGACCAGACACGTGGCCCGCAGCCGCGGTAACTAGGTTGCCCCATTAGGCAACGTTCGCCATGTCCTGCAACGCGATATTGGGAGGTGGCGGCGTGCGGTGCGTGCTAGCTTCCAGGCTTGTGAGAGTGCCAGGCCGCTATCTGACTGAACTGCGGGAACGGGGCTACTTCGTGTTCGAGGGTTTCCTCGGGGCCGACGAGTTGGCGGCGGCCCGGGAGGCCCTGTGGCTGCACTTTCCCCATCCTGACGAGTACTTCGTCGACCCGGCGGCCTGCCCCCAATTGTCGACAAGCCAGTTCGCCGGCATCGTCGAGGGGCCGTGGCGATCCTGGGACCTGAACCGGCTGGCCTTCCATCCCGACCTGCTCGACCTCGCGGAGCGTTTCCTCGGCTCGGCCGACCTGCGTCTCTACGACGCGGAGCTGTGGGCCAAGTACGCCGGTGCCGCCGACTACGATCAGCAGCACCACCGCGACCTCGGCAACCACAGCCTCGTCGTACCAAAGCGGTCTGACCCTGCCACGCAGCTGACGAGCTGGATCCTGCTCTCGGACGTCGGCGAGCAGGACGGACCCACCAAGGTCGTGCCGCTACCCGTCGGGGAGAGCGTCCCGTACTGGCCGGACACGCTCGATGGCTCCGCGAACGACTACGTCACGAACTATCTCCCGGCCGGCGCGTTCGCCGACGAGGAGATCTCGGTGACGGGGCCGGCCGGGACCCTGTTCTCCTTCCGGACCGACATGGTGCACCGCGCATCGGGCATGACCGCTGAGCGTTCAGCCCGATTCACCCTGCTCGCCCACTATGACGTGTGGGGACCGCGCTGGACCGGCAGGGTCGCCTGGCCCACCCGTGCGCTCGGTGCAGACTGGGGCGAACTGATCGAGAGGGCCAACCCGAGGGAGCGGTCGGTCTTCGGGTTCCCCGCGCCGGGAGACCCGTACTGGGACGAGCAGACCTTGGCCGACACCCAAGCGCGCTACCCCGGGGCCGATCTCACGCCCTATCGCTGAAGGCAACAGTCCGGTCGCCCGTGTGTGCAGCGAAGACCTTTCTGCATGGGAGATGGCCCCACGCCGTCTCGGAATCTCGCCATCAACGAGGCAGACGTCGCCTGCCACGGAATTGGCCCTCACGAGGGAGCTGGCGTCCCCGCGTCAACCGAGAGACCGCGCAGGGCAGCGCGTGCGAGCGCAACGCCGCGTGACCGCACCCCGGCGAAGTCAGATTCCGTCCGGCGCGCGAACGGTTCGCCCGCTCGACAGTTTCGGCAGTTACCTGCAGAGCTGGCCGGAGCCCTGCACGAGTCGCACTCGAATCGCGGTGGAGCAGCACTGCGTTCGGCGGGCATCTTCGTTCGCAGTCGTGCCTCGATGAACCGCAACGGGTGATGCACTCCGTGGTGCGGCAGTCCGGCAGTCAGCGAGCTGATGATGTGCATATCGGAGGCGCCACGTCGTCGCCATTCGGCCACGAGAGGCGCCAGTTGCAGCGCTTCAGCCCACCCTAATGCCAGCTTCGGCTCAGCACGTGCGACACGCGCAATCACGTCCGCTGCTGCCTTCGAGTCCGCGAAGCTGATCCCCTCCCGGCCACCTTCGACGCCGACGACATCGCCGATACGTGGCCGGGGGAGGGTGGTTTCTTCGTCCCGTTTCTTCACGGGGTGATTGGCGTCTGAGCTGGCGTCCGATCTACCGGGTTCCGGGAATCCAGGATCCGGTTCCACCTGAGACGACGCCCCGTCGAGGGAGTCGAACACCTCGACTTTGGTGTAGAGCCGACCCCGTGCCGTACGCATGACTGCCCGCTTGAGGTATCCGAACTTCTCCAGTTCGCGGAGCGCGGCCGCGACACGTTCTCGTCCCTCCGGCGTGCGGTCGGCCAGCGTACGGATGTCGGCGCGTTGCCCATCAGGCAGCGAGAGTAGATGGCCGAGGATGCCGCGAGCACAGAAGCTCAACCTGTTGTCGCGAAGAACCTCGTTGCCCAAGGTCGTGAAATAGCGCGTGTGGGCGCTACGATGGATGTGCATTTGGGAGCCCTAACTCCTGGTGCCATGCCCCGGCGGTGCTCCAACACCGGCCGGGGTCCTTTGCTATTCAGCTGTATCACCGATCATACTCGGGCCTATGGCAAAACGCGGAGAAACGCCTTGAAACGCCTGCGACTGGTGAGTTCAGGCTCGAGCCCGTTGCGACCATCTCGTCAGGATTCATGCGTGCTGATCGACGTCGTCCGTAGGGTGCCGGTTGCCCCAAGGCGGCGCGACGGCCGGAGCGAGATCGACTTGCGGTTGGGATCTGCGGTCCATCAGCTCTTCAGTGGTTCGTGACCAAAACCGCGCCGCTCGGGCCCAAGCCGTCTGGCGAGCGATGAGCCTACTGTGAACCTGAGCCCTCGGTGCGGTCGACTGGAAGATGGAATGAATCTAATTTGGCCGACGCCATCTGCGATAGGTTCGTAGACTGACGCTGTAGCTGGGTCGGGAGGGGCAGGACACAGTGAGGTCGGTTGTGATGGGAGCAGTCTGCGTTGGCTTCGTGTCGCCACGGGCCTTACGCTGCGTCAGGCGGCCGAGTTCGTCGGGTTTAGTGCCTCTTATCTGAGTAATGTCGAGCGCGGAGTCAGGCAAGCGTCACGTCAGTTACGTAGCGTTCGGAAGGGCTACCTGAATACCTGTGTAGTCCAATGTGCCTGACTCGCTCCGAGCAGGTTCAGGTCGGCGAGCAGGCCATCGAGGCCTCTGGGGAAATACGAGATCGGAAGCGCCCCTGCGGTCGCTACACATCCAAGGAGTCCGTCGGCTGTCTTGCAGACCGCTCCCGGATTGCTGCTGGCAGTTCTAGGGCCAACCGTGATGGTGGCACCGGTGCCATCGACATCCAGCGTCATCCGCAGGCCCCAAGGTTCGGCAGCCCCGCCCGGAGGCAGAGTCCAACTGAGCACCGAGACCGCAGCGGTCTTCGGTAGACCCCGTATCCGGAGCGGCAGAGGAACGGCGATCGACGGCGCGCCGATTGTGAGTGCTTCGGCCGCCCGGTGCAGGTCCGCGGCGGCTACGTTCGTGCCTTCGAGGTCGAACCAGCGGCCGTCGGCTGCTTGCCAGCGCAGATCGGGAAAGCCCATGTTTGTCGGGTCGTTCGGGGACTGGCTGACCCAATTGGCAGGCCGCCCGCTAACCGCGGGAGCAGGTGTCTCTACGGATACTTCGCCATCAGGGGCTTGCAATGGTAGGGGCGATCCCGCTGCTGTGACCGTAAGGCTGATCATCGGGGAGGTGGGGCTCGTCTGCGCGCAGTTATAGGCCGAAACAGCGGTTTCGGGCTCCTCGGGTGCTATCGCGTAGTTGATACAACCGACGTACGAAGGTAGCCAGGTAAACACTGCTGGCGCGGTGAGCGGATCATCCTCGGCAGCAGCATTCTCGGTGCTCTTTTGAACCGTGGCGGCGTCCGGGACCGAGGCGTGCGCGCCTCCCAAGGAGGCTGAGACGATGATCGTGCAGATCGCGGTCGCGACGGCGATGAACTTCCGATCACGCCGGGGCGCTGGGTTGGCACGCGCCCGTAACTCGGCAAGCGCCGTCCTCGCCGACGGCCTGCGCTGTGGGCTTTTTTCCAGGAGAGCACTGATTAACCTCGCCAGCGGGCCCGCGTGCGGCGCTGCCGGAGCGGGCTGGATCAGGACCGCCGCGAGCAGTTCGCGCAGCGAATCCGCCGCGAACGGCAGCCGACCTTCGACCATCTGAAACAGGATCGCCCCGAATGCCCACATGTCGATCTTGGGGGTGACCTTCCCGCCCTCCCACTGCTCTGGGGCCATATATGGCGGCGTGCCGATCACAGTCCCCGCCGAGCTGCGCGCCGAGGCCCGGTTGAGTTCTCGCGCGATCCCGAAGTCCGTCAACCACACCCGGTGGCCGTCAAGGAGGATGTTGCCTGGCTTGAGATCCCGGTGGACGACACCGTGTTCATGGGCATGTGCCAGAGCTGCCGCGATTTGCAGGCAGATCTCTCGGGCGCGCGGCCACGGGATGCGCCCTTCCTTCTTTAGGTACGCGGCCAGCGAGGTCCCGGCCACGAACTCCATGATGATCCACGGTGCTCCGCCGTCCTCGATCACGTCGTAGACCGTGACGACGTTGACGTGTTTGAGCCGCGCCGCCATGCGCGCCTCGTTCACCACCTGATCGGTGGAGCGCCGCATCTCGTCCGACGACAGTCCGTGAGGTAGCACGACTTCCTTCGCGGCGACATGCCGGTCGAGAAGCGTGTCGCGGCAGCGCCATACCCTCCCCATCCCGCCTTCGCCGATCAGTTCGACCAGTGCGTAGCGTCCGCCGATGCACATCCCTACCGCCCCGGCCCGAGAGGGTGAGGTCAAAGTGCTCGATATCTCTTCGTCGGGCATCGCGTCCTCCATCAGCGGCGGTCGGGCGGGCGTGGTGGGCACGCTCCGGCCCACCGCCACGGTAGATTCCACCGCGCAGGACCGGTCCCATGACCTATGGCGACCGTCAGTGCCGCAGTAGCCTGACTCTCCCAGTCAGGACTGTCAGCGTAACGGCCAGACGCCGCCGAGACGGGGATATCCGCGCAGCGCGCCTGGGACTTGCCTGCCAACGATTACAACCGCCGCCTACGAGTCCCTCGCAACGGGCTACAGGCGGCCTGGCCATGCCTGCGGCTCGCCCGGCGCCTGCTCGATGCCCAGGACTTCGTTGACGATGACGCGGATCAATTCAATTGCGGAAGCCTGCCCGCAACCGAGTCCTTCTCGACGGACTCGTACGCGGCATCGGTCAACTCCTGCCCGACACAATCTGCGTGGCGAGGCCCGGCGTTGGCTGCGCGGCCGTACAGTCAACACCGGGTAGGTACTTAAGGACGCGCATGTCAAACGAGGCCGAGAGCAGGCTTGCTGGCCGCTTGGGCGTTCAGCTGCGCGAATTTCTTCGCCGCGCTCCCCGTATATCGCTCGATCACTACCCGTTGTGCGGGCCCGGGGCAGCGCTCTGAGACGGGTAGGTCCAGTGAGATCTTGCCGATCATGTGCCCGTTGGAGTCGTACATAGGTGCCATCAGCCCGTAGTCGACGTTCCAGGCATCCGGCGTGTGGCGCGAGCAACTCCCGGCCGGCGGCTGGTGGACGGCCACGCCGCCCTGATCGAAAACCTCGAAACTTGTCGAGGTCAAGAAACATAGCGTGCCCCACTTCTCGGCGACCTGGCAGCCGAGCTCTAGCACGCCGCGCGGGACTCTCGTGCCGAGCAACTCCGCGCGTAAGGAGGGGGAACCGCCCGTGGCGATGATCTTGTAGTCGCCCTCAGGCTGTTCGAAACCGATTGCAGCGTCTCGGAACCCGATCGCGGCAGGCGCGCTGAGCGCGACGAGTTCGGCGAGGTTCTGGACGCTATCTGCATTCTCAAATGACGACACGGCGCGCTCGCAGGCCGCGAGCAGTCCGGGCACCTCCCGCTCGGCCCGTCGGTCGCACAGCCGCAGAGTCGGCACGGCGATGGCCACGATCCCGGCCGCGAAACAGAGTTTGGTCAGCTTGCCCGGCACTCGATCCAGCCCGGCGCACCACTCTTCGGTGAACCGCTCACGCGCCCGCATAGTGGGAAGCAGCCGTGTTCCGAACCGTATGCACCGGGCGGCGAGCCATGGGGCGAGCTCGCCTGTCTCGGCCAGCGCCAGAGGAATCACCACCACCAGCAGGACCCAGCCGGTCACCGGCTCCCCCTCAGCAGCGCGGGCAACCGTCGCATGACCGCCACGGGCCGCGGGCGCCGGAGCACGTGCACCGCTGAAGCCGATCGGGCCTCCTCAACGATGTGGGCCGCCGCGACTGCGCCGCCAGGGGTGAGCTGATACAGCCGCCTGCGGGCGGCGCCTCTGGCAGGATTCGGTTCCCACGCGCTCTCGACCCAGGCACAGTCTTCCAATCGAGCCAAGGCCGCGTACACGCGCGGCTTCAGTCTTCCGGCACGTGCCGCCACGTCCAGCCCGTCGGCGGCCTCCGGACTCTCCAACAGGACGGCCAGCACGTCGGCAAGTATCGCAGGACTCTTAATTCTGGTCACGGCAGGAGGCTAGCAACCGCCGCGGCCGGACAATGCGGCTTTGCCGAACTGACACGGCATCATGTGTTGCGAATCAGGCCCGCCAACCGTCGGTGACACACAGCTACTCGATGTCTGCAGAGAGCCTTCACGTTCAATTCGATCCGGTGTCGTGATCTGGGTTGGGTCGGTAGAGATGTTCGCCTGCGGTCATGGTTCCCAAGCCCGCTGCAGCACACGGGCAGTCGTTGGCGTGGACGTACCAGACGCCGGGTTCCGGAGCCCTTGGACGGGGCACCGCTTCGACGCAGAGGACTTCGGTGATCTCTTCGGTCGCTTCTGCGGCCATGCTCGCTCCGTCGTGGGCGCCGCCCGTCATGAGCAACGTGACGGGTACGCCCGGCCCGGAGGGCTCAGTGTTGTTCACGACCTCGAGCAGCCTCAGCCACGCCTCCCCGCTGTACCAGCCGGGGAACTTCTGAACCCTGCCTGGGACCGCCAATGCCCAGCACTCATCGTACCTGCGTGCTTCCACACGGCAGGGCTCTTGCATGTGGAAGACGGCGCTGTTCGGTCCAAGCTGGGGGTAGCGCAAGTTCGGTCCCTCGAAGAGGACTACTTCCTGGCAGTTCGTCACCGGTTCGTGGCAGCTGTTACAGCACCCCGCCAGCGGAATGATGGGCATGTGAAGCCCGTCCCCGGTCTGCGAGTCAGGGAATCGGCACGCCGACGTATGGGACCGTCGTCACTCGTGCGCATACGCCGATCGGTAGACGGTTCCGGCGACCCTTACTTCCGTAATCTGGTACTCAACATCGACCGTGAGTAAGCCACGATCAAGTAGGCGCCCGACGAGACTGCTGCTTGGCTCTGGGCTGTGCTGGACTTCATCAGCCGCAATGGTGAATGAATCAGGGTTCCAACTGGCGATGCGTGTCACAGTAAGCGTCCCATTCGAGCGCCTTCGGTCAGCTGGTCCGTGCCCCTTTTTGCGAGGCGACCATGCGGATGCGCAGATGAGGTTCACTGGAACCGGCTAAGCGCCCAAGCAGCCAGCACGCGATCGCGGGTCGCTGTCCCTAGGGCGCGTCCGGCGTCGGCTCGATCCCCAGGACTTCGTTGACGATGCCTGTGATGAGGGCGAGGTTCTCGGTTGCTGCTTCGGCTTCGTAGGCTGCTTCGAGGGCGGCGTTGCGTGGATCTGGGTCGAGGGCGAAGGCGGCGGCGCTGACGGCGCGGGCGCGGCGGAAGGCTTCGAGGTATTCGGCTTGTTCGGCGGTGCCTTCGTCGACTTCGTCTTGGAGGTCGAACGCGAGGTCGTCGAGGCGGTCGGTGAGCGCGGTCGCGGCCTGCGCGCCCTCGCCACCCCAGCGGCCGGCGGTGAGGTCGGCGCGGGCGAGGGCGAGTTCGGGCTCGTCGATCGGCACGGCGGCGAGGGCGGCCTGGGCGGTCTTGACCGCGATCAGGCGCTGCTGATGAGCGTCTGCGGCTTCGATCAGCTGCGAGAGTTCGGCCGACCTGGTCTCGAGTCGAGTGGCCATTAGCCTAGCTTCCTCTTCTTGGTGGGCCGTGGACCGGAGCCCTTGAGCGGGGTCGCGGGAGCTGCGCCCGCGTTGTCAATCGTAGTCTCACACGGCGTGCAGATCGGCTTACCGGCGCCGACCGCGACCGGGGTGATCCCGTGATCGCGCATGTAGTCGATGCCGGAGACCTCGGCGTGTCCGTCGCCCTTGGCCAGCTCCTCGCCGTCCTTGAGCGTGACCCCGGGCCGCAGGTAGCCGCGCGGTTCGCTGGTGGAGACCACGGTGCGCAGGTTGCCCGCCTCGTCTCGGCCGATGCTGGTGCCCATCGTGATCCGGCCGCGAGACTTCTCCGGCACCTCGCCCTGTAGCTCGGTGACGCGGCTCGCGGCCTCGGTTTTCAGTCGTTGCACGTCGGGGTCGTCCCGGCCGAGCCCGCGTATCCCGGCGTTCGGATCGGCTTCCGGGTCGAGGATGCCGGTGAGTTTCTTGCGCAGCCCGGCCTGGGTGTCGGCTTGGGCTCTTCGTTCCGCGGTGGTGCTCACGTCCTTGGCGGCGTTCTTCTCCATCTCCTCGGCGATCTTCTTGATCTCCGCGGCCTTGTCCGCGTCCGCCTCGACGGTGCGTTCAACCACGTCCTTAAGCTTCCCGCCGGTATCGCGGTAGAGCTTCTCGACCGCCTTGCCCGCGTCCTGCCCCATGGCCTTGGACACGCGCATGACAGCCTGGTCCAAGGCCTCGACTATCCCGTTGCTCACGCGAAGCTCACCGACCCGGCCTTGGCCACGAAGTCTTGGGCGTGCCCGGCGACGGTGTCCGCGTGCCCCTGCAACGTGGCCGCATGCGAGCGAAGATCATCCGGGATCATCGAGAACGACGGACCCACACCACCGCTAGACGACCCGCCGAGGATCGCGCCGGCCGCCTCATAGGTCAGGCCGCTCACGGCCTTCTCCACCACGGATTCCAGCGGTTCGACCGCCTTGCCGATCACCTCGCCCATGATGTGCTGCACGAGCTCGTTCTCCAGGAACTTCACGATCTCCTTCGCCCCCGCGATGATCGCGGCCTCCGCCGTCTCGGCGATCCCGAACGTGACCACCGCGGCCGCCTGGTCGGCCACGAAGCTCGCGGCCATCACCACCAGCTGCGCGATCGCCTCGCCCTTCATCGCCACGATCGCATCCGCGGCCACGTCCAACGCGGTGGCCACCACGCCGCAGCCCTCGATCAGCTCCTGCATATGGCTGCTGGACATGTGGCCCCAGGCTTCGACCAGCCGCTCATAGGACGAGCCGGTGTACGCCGCCTGCATCTGGCTGATCGTCGAGGACGCCGACGAATGCGTGCCCTCCAGGTTCGACGCGAACTCACGCACATGCCCCGCGAACTCGCGCACCGCGTCCTCGTTCACCTGCGGCCAGTTCACCCCGATGAACCCGAGAAAGTCCACGACAGGACTCGGCAACTCAATACTCACTTCACAACCCGCCCCTGGTCTCGACACCACCCGGTCAGAAGTCATGTCAGGGTTCCGCTACCCAAAGCCACTTGTCAACTCGTCCGACAAGTAGTCCGCGAGGGTGTGGTCGCGCCGACTCTGCCGCGCGACGTCGGAATGATGTTCGGGCCTTGTCGGCGGCGTCGGGCATGATGGTCGCGAGCCCCCGGTTTCGATCATGGAGTGTGCGCTGTGGCCGATCTCATCCCGCCCGAAGACCTTGTCGCGCTCAAGGCCGCCTGGTACGCCGCGCGAGCTCACGCCACACGCCTCGCGACGGTCGAGCCCGAAGGCGATCAGACGATTCCACGGACGGCGCCCGCGAACAGGAAACCGGAGGATGCGCCGCTGCCACCGATCCGACTGCACTCGGAGGAACAGTCGATCGCGCTGAAAACAGCACGCGCCGAGGAACTCGAATTCGCCCTACGGCTGGCCCGGCACCCATGGAAGCGCCAACAGTCGGACGTGCACGCGGCCGAAAAGGCCCTGAACGAAGCAGCGTTCGCACTCTGGACGCGCCAGAATGCGGGCGGCGAAGCTGCTTGAAAGCTGCGACGCGCAGTAAGGCAGCCTTGTGATCGAGTGGGTCGTGGCGGGCCTCAGCGAGGGTCGACAGCCCACGGAGGCGGAAAGCGACACGTGGGGCGGGTGGCTATAGACGTGCGAGTCATTCGAACGGATGTACGATCAATTGTATGGACGACGGCGCGGGCGGGCAGTGGCTGGAGCCTCCGCTACTGCCCAGGCTGCCCGATCCGCCGTATGACCGGGTGGTCGTGCGCAGGGTGTCGACGGGGGCGAGGTCGGAGGTAGCTGGTAATAAGCACGTTTTCGAAGCTGGTGGTATTCCTCGTGTGCAGCGTGTTGGGCTGGTTCGATCACGCAGCGCTGGTGGGCCCTGCAGTCGCCGCCGCTGGCGGGGAAATCGAACTGCTTCATGGATGCGCTGTCTGGTTCTGTGGTGTTGGTAGTTCGGGCGTGCGCCCCTTGGCCTGGCAAGTACGGGTCTGGTGGGTTTCTCGAGGGCGGGTTGCGATCCGGGGGTCGGTTCGTGGCCGTGGCCGGAGCTTGGTGGAGGGGGTGGCGGCCGCTGCGTGGACGATCGCGGCTGCGGTCAGAGGGTCGTTCGAGTGCTGACGCGGGGGCCGGTGTATTCGTCGTCGGTGACGTGTTCGAGCCAGGAGACCTCGTCGGTCTCCCAGAGCGCGAGGTGGCTCATGAACCGGCCGGGGGCGGCGCCGTGCCAGTGCTCTTCGCCCGGCGGGGTCCAGACGACATCGCCGGGGTGGGCTTCGAGGATCTCGCCGCCGCGCGATTGGATCAGCGCGATGCCCTCGACGATGTAGAGGGTCTGGCCCAGGCTGTGCGAGTGCCACGCGGTGTGGGCGCCTGGTGCGAACTTGACCATGTTGGCGCGCGAGCGGGAGGGGTCTTCGCCGCGGTAGATGACGTCGAACCAGACGTCGCCGGTGAACATCTCGGCCGGGGCCTTGGTGGTCCGGGACTGCGAGAGTAGCTCCATGGCGGTTTCCTCTTCTTCAGGGGTGGTTGTTCAGTAAGCGGCCTTCTCGGCGATGGCCTTGGACTGGGTGATGGCGGTTACGGCATTGGGTCACCCGGCGCAGAACGCGAGATGGGTGAACGCTTCGATGAGTTACTCCACGTCCATGCCGTTCTTGAGCGCGAGTTCCAGGTGGAAGCCGAGCTGTGGGGATGAGCAGGGGGCTTGCAGAAACGGGAAAAGGCCCCGCTCGATCACTTCACGGAATCGGCCCCGGTAGTCGGGGCGTTCTCGCCGGTAGCGGTCTGCGTCCCGGCGGTGGTGGCGCTCCAGCTGGCCAGGAGCTTGAGGGCGTCCTCGCTCGCGCTGCCGGGCGGGGCGCTGTACATCGCGACCTGTAGGCCGCTCTCGTCGGGCATGACCAGGGTCTCGTGTTCGAGTTCCAGGTCGCCGACCACCGGGTGGCGCACCCGCTTGAGACCCTCGCGGAACACGTGCACCTCCTGCGCGCCCCATAGGACGCGGAACTCGTCGCTGCGCGTCGACAGCTCCCCGATCAGGTTCGACAGTTCACGGTCGTAGGGGTTCTTCGCCGCCTCGACCCGCAGCGATCCGACGACGTTCCTGGCCACGCGTTCCCAATCGCGGTGGAAGCTGCGTCCGGCGCTGGTCAGGAACGCGAAGCGGGCCGAGTTCTCATGACAGGTCGGGTCCGCGAACATCTCACAGAACAGCGCGCGCCCGAGCGCGTTGGTGGCCACGAAGTCGAACCGGTTGTTGCGCACGATCGCCGGCACACTCGGCATCGCGTCCAGCATCCGCTGGAAGCTCGGCCGTACCCCGGACGCGGGTGGGTGGCGATGGCGCCGAGCACGGGCGGGGGCCGTGTTCGCGCCGCGGGCCAGGTCGTAGAGGTGCGTGCGCTCGGTCTCATCGAGCCGCAGCGCCGCGGCGAGCGCGTCCAAGACGCTGTCGGAGACCCCGCCGAGACTGCCGCGCTCCAGTCGCGTGTAGTACTCGACGCTCACCCCAGCCAGCTGCGCCACCTCGCCGCGCCGCAGCCCGGCGACCCGGCGGGGGCCGTACACCGGCAACCCGGCTTGCGTGGGGGTGAGCCTGTCCCGGCGGGACTTCAAGAAGTCGCGGATTTCCGCCCGGTTGTCCATATCCCCAGCCTAGGCATGATGCGCCGGGTGAGGGGGTCCCTGGCGGTACCCCTTTCGGGAGGGACTCGTTAGGCGCGGTACGCGGTGGTTGTGTGGTCAGTGGAAGTCCGCGAGCGAAGGAAAACGAATGCATACACCCGAACCCAACCGCATCCCGACGATCACACTGCCGGACGGGGCGGAGATTCCCCAGCTCGGCTTCGGCACGCTCAGGGTGCAGCCGGACCGTGCCCGCAGCGCCGAGAACGCCGAGACCACCGCGCGCGTCGTCGGCCTCGCGATCGAGGCCGGCTACCGGCACCTGGACACGGCACAGAACTACGGCAACGAGCAGGGCGTGGGCAAGGCGATCGCCGAATCCGGCATCCCGCGCGAGCAGCTGTACGTCACCAGCAAACTCGGCGACCACAACCACCGGCCCGACCAGGTTCGCCGCTCCTTCGAGCGCACACTCGAAGACCTCGGCCTGGACTACCTCGACCTGTTCCTGATCCATTGGCCACTGCCCACCGAGTACGACGGCGACTACGTCTCGACCTGGAAGGCCATCGCCGAACTCGTCACCGACGGGCGGCTGCGCTCGGCTGGTGTCTCGAATTTCCAGCCCGCCCACCTCGAACGCATCATCGACGAGACCGGCATCATCCCGGCGGTCAACCAGTTCGAACTCCACCCGTACTTCACCAACCAGGCCACCCGCGAGGCCTCGGCGAAGCACGGCATCGCGATCGAGGCGCACAGCCCGCTGGGCCACGACGGCAAGCCGCTGTCAGATACCGCGATCACCCGCATCGCCGCGGCACGCGGGAAGACCACCGCGCAGATCATCCTGCGCTGGCACCTACAGCACGGCCACATCATCATCCCCAAGTCCGCACGCCCCGAACGCATGGCCGAAAACCTCACCGTGTTCGACTTCGAACTCACCACCGAGGAGATCGCCGCGATCGACGCACTCGACAAGGGAGAGCACGGCCGCGTCGGACCAAACCCCGACACCTACCCCGGACAGCCAGACTAAGCAGCGCGACCCGAACGCTGCCACTCGCGAGCCACGGTGCGTCTGCTGACCCTGGCCGGTGCCACGGTCGTGTTCTTCAAGGCGGTGAGCATCGGTTTCGGCGACACCCGCATGGCCATGATCGACACTAAACACCCTTGTGACGTGCGTGCACGTCGAAAGGCCCGGAGGGCACGCACAAGCGGCGTGCGACGGGACTAACGTCCCTGGCGCCCGACGGCGGGGGCGCGGAGCATGGGCCCATGGACTCTACGCGCGCCGGGACGTTGGCGACGCTGCATCTTGCCGATTGCCTCGCGTTGCTCACGAGCCAAGAGGTGGGGCGCCTGGTCTACACAAAGCACGCTCTCCCGGCGATCACGCCGGTCAACTATGTGCTGCGCGAGGACGGGATCTGGATCTGGACGGCGTCGAGTTCCTCGATGTGGCAGGCCGTGCGCGGCGCGGTGGTCGCGTTCGAGGTTGATGAGATGGACCGTGCTACGCGTACCGGCTGGTCGGTGGTGGTCTTGGGCGTCGTCGAGCTGGTGCGCGACCCAAAGGTCGTCGAGGCCGCCCGCGCCCTGGGGCTGGAGCCGTGGGTGATGGGCCGCAAAGAGCATCTGCTGCGCATTCCGCTGACCGTGGTCACCGGCCGCCGCACCGGGTACGCGGCCGATGGGTAGCGTATGGGTGATGGGGCGCGTCGCGCTGAGCGAGGGCATTGATCTCGGCAGCCTTGTCGGGGCTGCGTCTTCCTGGACTCCGCGATGCCGCCGCCTGGTGGGCAGCGGGCGGTGTTGTGCGGACTGGGCGCTTCGGGACGCGCGCAAGCGCGCTGCCCCTTGATGAGGTAAAGCAACGTAGGTCCAGAGCCACTTGCTCGGCGGGCGGGGCGCTTGTCGGCGACAGTATGCGCTCCTAGGCTGCTGGGTTGGGCGTTGGGTGCGGCAGGGGGTCGCCCGGGTTCCACGTCTCGCAAACTTCGATTCGTGCACACACCCAGGGATCCGCAGCCAATGCATCGGGCACTTTTGTCGTCGACATCACCATGGCATCAGCTAATTGTGAGGCATCTAGCTTAGCCCCGGTCAGCGTCGCCCCTTCAAGGTACGCCCCGGTCAGCGTCGCCATGCCCAGGTACGCCCCGGTCAGCGTCGCCCCGCCAAGGTACGCCCCGGTCAGCGTCGCCATGCCCAGGTACGCCCCGGTCAGCGTCGCCATGCCCAGGTACGCCCCGGTCAGCGTCGCATCGCGAAGGTGCGCCCCGGTCAGCGTCGCCATGCCCAGGTCCGCCCCGGTCAGCGTCGCCTCCTCAAGGAACGCCCTGTTTAGCGTCGCCTGATGAAAGTTCGCCTCGGTCAGCGTCGCCCCGCCAAGGTCCGCCCGAGTCAGCGTCGCCCTGCGAAGGTCCGCCCCGGTCAGCGTCGCCCCGTCAAGCCTCGCCCGAGTTAGGTCGGCTTCGGCGAGTAACACCCCTGCCAGTCGTGCGTAGAGCGGGAGTTCGAGTCCCACGAGTGACGTGCGGCGCAGGTCTACGGGAAACGGTTCGTCTCGTTCTGGTCGGCGGGCGAGGACTGTCATCGCTGCTTGCACATCGTTTGTGACGCGCGCGGGTTGTGCTTTCGGGTGGGGTACCCGTGCCCGCATTCGTTCGATCCGGGTGGCCGAGACGTTGCGGCTTCGGCTGGCGTCGCTGGTGTCTGGTTGTGCGTGCTGGCGGACGTACGCGGCCAGTACCTCAACGACGGTGGAGTGGTCGCGTTCGGAGTCGGCCATGATCCGCTCTAACGCGTAGATGCCGCCGATGCGTTCGGATTCCTTCTCTGAGGCGAGTTGGGTGATGGCCTTGGTGTATCGGTCGGTGACCTGGCCTTGTTCGCTCAGTGCGTGGGCCTGGCGGTCGAGGGCGTGTTTGCGGGCCGTGTATACGAGCGCGACTATGGCTCCGGCTCCGGCGACCATCTTGAGCACGTCGCCCCGGTCGGCATTCAGGATGTCCGCTTGGTCCTTGGCCCCAAGGCCATGCAGGCGTTCTCCGTCAACCCACCAGGGCAGTTCACCGTACAGAAAGCCGAAGGCCGCCATGACGGCGAGAATCAGGATTCCAACCAGCGCATAGCGCTTCCACCCACCCCAGCTCATGCCGCTATTACAGCATCCTGACAGCCGTTGGTGCGGCCGAATCGGGGAATCAGGCGGCCGCCCCGCAAGCTGCCGCAGGATCCGGAGCAGCGTCGGCGCTTAGCTCACGGGCGTGCGGGCCGTGATGTGCCGGATGCCGGGGCCGGTGGAGGTGATCTCGGTGAGCGGCGCTCCCTGGGGGACGGCGAGTTCTAGGGGCCCAGTCGTGCTGCTCGCTGTGGTCGAGTAGCTCGACAGGAAGAAGTTCGAGGGCGGGGACTCGATGCGCAAGCGGGCGGCAAGCGCGATCCGCTCGCTCTATATGCTGCGGGAGGGCGTCCGCCCGAACGAGTCTGCGCCGATCGTCGGGCCGAACGGGACGAAGGCCACGCTGGAAATCCCACGCGACGCCATTGGCCGCGTCCGCATGGCCAGCACCGACGAAGCTGATCGCCTTCCTGCGCCGGGCGATGGGTGGCACCCGTACCGTGACACTGGTGACGGCGGACATGAACCTGCACATCAGGGCCCGGCGGGACGGCTTGGCCACGCACCGCCTGGATGAGAAGTACGCGAAAGACCAGCCGAAGAAGCCCGTTGAAGCCGACCAAGCAGGCAATTCGCCTGCTCCTACCACGGCGTGAAGTCTGCGATCTGGGTCATGCTCAGATCGTGATCAAGCCGCCATCTGAGCCCTGCGTCGTCAGCGAACTCCACGAACACCTTCGCCCCGGCGTACTTACCAGTGTCGACTTGGAACATGAAGGCGCAGTGGGCCCCACTGCGCACCAGAGCAAGAACCGTCTGGGCGGACGACTGACCGTTGTTGCTCGCGCTGCTCGCAGGTTCGGGTGGCAGATCGAAGCTCGGCCTGAACTCGCGAACCCGGCCGTCGCGGATGCGTCGTTCAGCGCGCCTCGCAACTCGTTGATGATGTCGTCGAGAGTCTCCGAAACCGTGTCGGCCATAGTTCTGATGCTGCCAGATCGTCACCTAGACGGCGTCACGACACGGGGGACCGCCTCCGCCGAAGACGGCACTGGCTTCGTTTATCAGCCGCGACAGCGTCTGTCGACGAGTTGTGGCAGCGGTCGGGGAGCGAACGGCTCGATTTTGTCGATGTGTTTTGGCAGTACTTGGGATGGTTTGCTGGGATCACGTGCTCTGGGCGTGATCTAGCCTTCCCGGGTGTCCTCGTCGGTGACTGTTCGGCGTGCTCTTCGGAACTCGTCTGCTGGGTATGGTGCGGGTTTGCGTGCTTGGAGCATTTCCCAGAGGTAGGAGTTCAGTGCCACGGCGGCCGGGGCGTACCGTCGCGCGTAGGCTGCGGCTGTCTCCGGGAGCGTGTCCGGGTTGCCGCCGTGCGCGTAGTCCCAGGCGAGCTCGGCGTAGTGGTCCACGCCTCGGACTGCCCCGCCGACGCCGTTGAGGATTTCGGCGATCGTCACCATCCAGTCGTAGTCCGTGTGGTCGGCGAAGAACGTCGTCTCCTGGTCTGACAGTTCGAAGGACCTGCTGAGTGCCAGCCCGTAGTCCGCGAAGTAGAAGCTCGATCCGTCGGTCAGGATGTTGAATCGGTGCGAGTCGAAGTGGATGAGCCCGTGCGCTCCGATGAACTCGATGCCGGCTTCGAGTTCGCGTGTGGCGTAGGTGAGTGCTTCGCCTAACGCTGCGCCGCCGTCGCGGACGCGTTGGTGTAGCCAGTCGTCGAGCGTTTGAGGCAGGTACTCGAGGAAGACGACGGCGCTCGCGGGAGCGGATTCGAGGGCTTCGAGTCGTGCGCGGATAGCGTCGTTGCCGCCCCAGCTCTCGACGAGGTCTTCGAGCCCGATGCCCTGACCATCGTGATCGTTTGGATGTGGGTCGATGGGTAGCACGCGTGCGTGGTAGGTCAGCGGGAACCCGGGGTGGGCGCCGTCGAGGACCCAGGAGGTGGTCAGTTCGTGGATCGCGAGTTCGCGCCACGCGCCGAAGCCGTTCGAACCGAGCCGGTAGTGGTAGTGCATCGGCAGGTGGAAGAGGTTCGCGGTGGAGCGGTGATTCGCGGACAGCAGTTCGAGTTCAGTCGCCGGGATCTTCTTGATGAAGACTTTGACGCCGTCGATGTCCGCGACCGCCGTCGTGCCGCCGATTCCGCGGCTGAGCGGGGATGCGGAGGCGAGGAGCGTACGAAGTTGAGCGTCATCGAGTCCTGCGAGTCGTGCGGAGAGCGTACCGAAGATGGAGATCCGTTCGGGAAGCTTTGCGGTGTTCACGAGAGAACCCTCCGGCGGTCACTTTGACAGATCCGAAGGATGATCATATGCGTATGAGCTCGAGGGCGGCGGGCATGTTTCGTGTGCTGTCGCTCCCGATCGACAAACGTCGGAACTGACCTACAAAGCCAACGGCACCCTCCCGTGGGCCGGGGTGCCCGGTGTTCAGGGGTTGTCAACACCGCGATCTGAACGAATGCTGCCCACGTGCACAGCCAAGTTGTGGTGGGCCCTCTTCAGCCCAACCTCACCGCCCTCTCTTTGGTCGTTCCTCCCGTCTCCTTTCTTCCCGTCATGGACTCGCGTCCGGTACGACCAACGGCGCCGTTTGCGGAGTGACCGGTGAAGCATTGTCCGGATCTATGGCGAAAGTAGCCGTTGACTGAGTTGAGCCCGGCAAGTCGCACCCTCGTCACCGACAAGGAGGGAGAACTGAGGCCCTAACTGTCTCTAAGGTCGCTCGCCGCCCGTAAATTACGCCAAGCGATAGCGGGGCTACCCTGGGGAGTGTGCGGAGGGTCAGACTGCGAGGAGGTCAACCAGGTGAAGCGGGAACGCGCACTCGATTTGCTCACTATGGTGCTCGCCGCTGCCTCGGAGGCACGCGGGCGCCCGCTCTCGATGCTCGATGAGGTCCACGTGTTCGGCTCGTTCGCGCGAGGGGCCTTAGAGCCGCACGATGTCGATCTTGTCGTGGAATTGACCGCGGACGACGAGTTCGCCAGTGAAGCAGCGTGGTGTCTGAGTCGAGGACAGGACCCCTTCGCTCCCATCCGGCACGCGCTGGTTGGGCGCCGACGCGGGATCGAGTTTCGCTTCCACGAACTCGTTCTGCTGCACGACGCAGGCATCGAGACGACCCTGCTCTGGTGCCGCGGCGAGGACCTCGCGACCGCGTTGGCTCGACTGAATGCGATCGAGCCGGATACTGACGCCGGGCGGGCACCGCGTGACGCAATGCTCCCGGCATTCGAAGGCATCGACCGGCACGTGCCACGCCCGGTCCGCGAAACGCTCGCCGCGTGGAGCACCGCAGGCGCGGTTACCGTCGAGCGCATCGACCTGGCCGCGGCAGAAGCAAGCGACGACGTGGCGCGCGCTGCGGTCGAACAGCGCTGGGGCGAGACGAGCGCACTGCGCCGGGCCGGACACGCCGCACTCGCCTACCTCGAACAGCAGGGGGTCAGCGCCGCCGACGTCCACCTGCAGGGGCGCGATCTCGTCATTGGCGGCGACACCCCGTATTTCGTTGGCTTCCAGTGGCGCTACTCCGGTGCCATCCACCGATGCCTCACCCGGTGGGGCGGGGTGCAGTGGCTGGAGATCCCTCACCTCACCAAGACCGGACCGCTGCCAGCGGTGCGGATCGACGTGACCAACCGCGATGCTCTCGCCGTTCACGAGCAGCCGAACCTGTGATCCCGGCCTTCACGGCTTCGAACTAGCCGCGGTTCCATGGTGCCTGGCAAAAGTCCGCAGCTCACCGTACCCGCGCGCACGGCCCGATCATGGGTGTAATACTCTCAGAGCACTGAGAGACCAGCTCGGAACGGATCTTGTACGGCCGCTCCCACGCCTCCCACACTATCCACCATGTGGGATTTCCCGGCGCCCGTGCGGCCGGGCGAATCCGGGGCCGGACACGCGAAAACCCCGGTCATCTCGGGGATGACCGAGGCTCCGCTCCGGTGCGTCGTCAGGGACTTGAACCCTGAACTCGCTGATTCAGAGTCAGCCGCTCAGCAGATCAGGCAGCTCAAGAAGCGAGTCGACCTGCCACTCCGCTGCCTCCTGGAGTGCGGGATCGGCGGCTTGGAGGAAGCCGAGCGTGCCGCGGCGGATGTGGGCGGCGCGGAGGCCGAAGTGCTTGGCCGGGATGATGTCGTTGTCCCGATGGTCGCCGACGTACACGATTTCGCCGGGCTGCACTGGGGCCCACTCAGCGACCTTGGCGAAGAACGCGGCGTCCGGCTTCGCGACGCCCCAGCCGCCCGACGTTGCGATGGCGTCTACCGGCAGGTCGAGGGCAGTGAGTAGTTCGCCGGCGCGCTCGGTCTGGTTGCCTGCGATCCCCACCCAGAGGCCACGCTCGCGGAGAGCCTGCAGTGCTGGTCGGACGTCGGAGTAGAGGTCGGACTCGGTGATCTGCTCGCCGTATCCGCTTGCCTCACGCTTCGCGCGTTCCTCGGCGAGGTCGAAGCCTGGCTTGACGAGCTTCAGGGCCTCAACGTTGTTCATGCCGAGCGCCGTCACGGCGCCGACCAGCCCGGCCAGCGTGTGCCGTGGTACCTGGACCCAGTCGGCCCACAGGCCCCAGAACGTCGCGTCGGACGTGATCGTCTCGCCGACGTCGAACACCACGGCGCGGACTGGCAAGGCAACCTCCCGGGGGCGGATCTTCGTGTCGCCTTTGAGGATACGGACACGGCGTGCACACTGATAATCACCGCGTCGAGCTTCGTGTTCGGATTGGGGCTTTGGGGTGTCAGACGAGACTGCCGGGATGGGCCAGCGCCTGCGCGCGCTCCGCGACCTGCACGACATGGGCCAGCAGGCGTTCGCGGACGAGGTCGGCGTCTCCAAGTCGCTCGTGTCGAAGGTCGAGACCGGCCGCAAGCCAGGCACGTGGGATCTCGCGATCGCGGTAGCGAAGGCCTTTCACGTCGACGCCGGTGTGCTGATGGGCGGAGCCCCCTCGGACGTGATCGAGCCGTCGGGTCGTATCGCGGCGGCCTTGCCAGCCATCCGCCGATCGCTGGCCACGTACGACTGCCCGCCGGAGCCGGAAGGGCGAGTGCGGCCGCTGCACGAGGTGGCGGACGAGGTGGACGCGGCGTGCCGTATGCGGCTGGAGGCGAAGTACGTGCCGCTGGCCGAGTCGATCCCGCGGTTGCTGGGGGAGTTGTCCACGCTCGCCCACGGCGCGACCGGGCGTGAGCGTGAGCAGGCGTTCTGGCTGTTGGCGGCGGCCTATCGGTGTGCGGACGCAGTCGTGCACAAGGTTGGTGCCCTGGATCTGTCCGCCACCGCGATCGATCGGATCGGCTGGGCGGCGGAGCGCAGCGCGGACGACCTGATGGTCGGTACCGCCCTCTATGTCAGGGCCGAGATCTTCTTCGAGACCGGGGCCATCAGCTCTGGGCTGCGGCTGATCGGCGACGCCGCTGAGCCGCTGGCTGCGCGGGCGTCGTCGGACCTTCGTGCCGCGAGCGTCTACGGAGCGCTCCATGCTCGCGCCGGAGTGCTGGCGGCGAAGAACGGCCAAGCCGACGCCGCGCGTAGCCACCTCGCGATCGCCAAGGCGGCGGCTGGGGTGATCGGCGAGGACCGCGAGTACTACTACACCTCGTTCGGGCCGTCGAACTGTCGTATTCACGAGGTGGCCGCGATGGTCGAACTCGGCGACAGCGCCGCGGCGGTCGCGGCGGCGAAGGATTGGATGCCGCCCGCGACGCTTCCGGCGGAGCGTTCGAGCCATCACTTCATCGATCTGGCCCGCGCTCAGGTGTGGGAGCGCGACTACTCGGGCGCCGTGAATTCGCTCCTGGCCGCACGGCGAATCGCTCCTCAGCACACGCGGTCGCATCCCTACGCGAAGACGTGCGTCGAGACGGTGCTTCGGCTCGCGCCTCGTCGTCCGCAGAGCACGCTCGGGCTCGCGACCTGGCTTGGAATCAAGGTCTAGCCCATGTCGCTTGACTAACTCTTTACCTTTTGCCTGAGTGAGTTGCACACGGGTGAAACTTCCGGCTGCCACGAAACGGGATTCTTCAAGTACCCACCGTTTCCGAAGTCGGGAGATGCCGTGCCCCACACTTCCGTCGCCGACGAGCCCTTCGCCATAGCTGTGCGCAGCCAGACGCGTCTGGCCCGTGCCCTGAAGCTCATCGGAATCGTGGCGGGATCGGGTGGACTCAGGCTGTACGCGGACCTGGACCCATTGGGCGCTCCGATCGTCGTGATCGGTCCGCTCGGTGCTGAACTGGCGGACCGGGTTTCCTCGTGCGTGGAACGGGGGCCGTTGCTGATGCCCGGGAGTGATCTATGCCCGTGATTGAGGACTGCATCGAAGCCGTGCGCCGCGTCCGGTTTCTCGTCCGTGCCTTGCCGGAGTCGGCAGGGCACGTTCGGAAGCGGGCCGAGAAGATCCTGCGCGCGTGGGAGTGCCGAGTGGACCTCGACACGGCCACACTGTTGCTGGACGAGTTATTCACCAACGCCTTGATGCATGGAATCGCGCCTGGAACGGGAGCGGCTGTCGCGATCGGCGTCGACCTCGTCGAGACGCCGACCGGCCTGCATGTCGAGGTGCACGACCCCGACCAGGGCACCAGTGACAAGGTCCTGCGTAAGCCGACTACGGACGACGACGAATCCGGCCGCGGACTTGAGTTGGTCGAGGCGCTCTCGGCCGCGTGGGGATGTGGGCGCACCTCCGCCGGAAAGTTCGTGTTCTTCGAGCTGAAGCGGATGGAGCCCGCGTGTACACCATGCAGTTGACGCTTTGTGGTCTGGCGAGCGAGCCGACTGAGCACGACAGCTTCAACGCGCTGGGGGACGCCCTTGCCACAGCCTTGGACGAGGCCGGCCTTGGGTTGAAGCCCAAAGCGTTGGCCTTCTTGCTCTCGTTGATGTTCGGTGGCCTGCGCACGAACTTGACCTGGAGATGGGTGGCCGCGGACTACGAGATCTACGTGTCGCGCGAAGGCCCGAACGGCCAATGACTGCGTGACCTGCTGTCGAGCATCAGGCTCGGGCTGTGACGAGTCGTGATGTACCTGCGAACACTGATGCTCGGCCGATCAACGAGTCGAGTGAGCCTGCATAAAGGAAGATACCTGTGACCTCGCAATCTGTTCCGCGGAAGCCGAATTTCAAGCTGCGCAATGCGCGACAGGCGATGCGGCTGAGCCAGTCCCAGTTCGCGGACGCGATCCGTGCCGCAGGCAATGCGGTCGGTGACCCGAACCGCTGTACGAAGCGGCTCGTGCAGAAGTGGGAAACCGGCGAGCACACCAAATGCACGCTGCCATACCTTAGGGTATTGATGATTATGACCGGTCTTCCGGCTAGCGAACTCGGATTCCCGGTACCCGACGGCTCAGACGTCGAGGATGCCTCCTCGGACGAGATGGTCGGCGCAGCTGCGATCGCGGCTCGACCACCGATCCACCGCCCCTGGGACGACACGATGGACAAGTCGCTCGACCGCTTGCACCTCGCGGTCGAAAACCCGTCCCTGGTCGACACCCACACCGCTCAGCTCCTTGAGGTGGGTACGGGGGTGTTGTTCGACTTCGAGCGCCACATTCCGCATCGGCTGCTTGCGCCCACAGTGGACAGGCACTTTGCCACGGCTACGGCTCTGCTCGCCGCATCCCGGCACGAGAATGTGCGGCGCGCCGTGATCATCTCGTGTGGAGCCACCGCGTTGTTGGCCAGCTGGATGGCCTTCGACCGACGCGATATCGGGGTCACGTTTCGGTTCTGGGAGGCCGCGAAGGGTGTCGCCGAGGCAACCGCGCACGAGGATCTGTTCACGGGCTGCCTCATCTTCCAGTCGTATGTGGCTGCATGGCGGACCGATCCCGCCACCGCATGGCAGATCGCGCATCACGCGTCTGTGCGTACTCCGCACGATCCGCGTCTGACCGTGTGGGCTACCGCGCGCTCTGCACTGCACGCGGCGGCATCCGGAGAGCGCAAGGCGGCCGAAGCCGGGATCGAGCGATCGCTCGAGATCGGTCTCGACCTGCAGAACTCGAGCCCCGAGGACTGTGGCGCGCCTTGGACACGCTCATTCGATCGAGCACGCTTGTTGTCCTCCACAGCACTTTCCATGGCACTGATGAAGAGCCCGGCCGCGTCAGACTATGCCGCTCAGGCGGTGGAGGCTCTTGGCACGGCCAAGGTGAAGTCGACCGCCATTGTCCTGGCTGAGGTGGCACTCACCGCTGCGATCCTCGGCGATCTCAAACTGTGCCTCGAACACGGGAGCGCCGCGGCCACGCTGACCCGCGACTTGGGCGTGAGCATCGCCGGTGACGTACTCCAGGAAATCATTCCCGTCATCCTGCCTTACTCCGACACCCGGCCCGCCCGCGAACTGCTACCACAGCTAACCCGTATAACCCGACCACGCGATCGCGAGTTCGAAGCCCAACAAGAGCCAGACGGTGAGACCGAGGACGACATCGAAATCGAGGTCGAGGTCGAGGACATCGAACCCGAGTAAGTCAGCTTCGGATCAGTTGCCCAGCCGCACCGCGCTCGGCTGGGCAACTCTCGATGGCGGCTGGAATGAGGACAAACGAGATGAAGGATCCGAGCCCGGAGAAGGACGACAGCACCGGCTACCCCGTGCTGCCGCTCACGCCGCCAGGCGGCTGGACGCTCGACAACCTCCCGCTCACCGACCTTCCGAACTGCACCGAGCTGATTCGCGGAGTGCTGGTCATGAGCCCGCAGACGACCTGGCACAGTGAGGCCGTCCGCGCACTGGACGAGCGCCTGCGCCCGCTGTGTCCTCCGCACCTCTCGATCCTGCCGGGTATCGCAATCAGACGGAGTCCACGTACCGCGCCGGAACCCGATATCGCTGTCTTCCATGCCGAGGCTCTCGACTTCGACAAGATCTTCTACCGACCCGACGAGGTCGTACTCGCGGCCGAAGTGATGACACCCGAGTCGGAAGAGCGAGACCGCGAGGACAAGCCGAGGATCTACGCGAGCATGGGCATCCCGGCCTTCTGGCTGATCGAACAGGGCGAGCAGCGTGCCTTGGTCGTCCACGAGCATGTCCTGAACGACGGTGCCTACCGATTGGCGAAGACGCACGTCGGGCGGCTCGTGACGGACTTCTCGTTCAAGATCGACATTTCGCTTGAGGCTCCCTAGCCTAGTCCTGAGTGGGGGATTCTCCCGGATCCGGGGGCAAGTCCTGATCCGTACACTCGCCGCGTGAACCGCTACATAACGCCCTCGTTCCCGCTGTACGAGTTTGCGTTGGAGAGCACTGACGACGACGCTGCGCGGCGATGGTTCGTGCACTGGGATGGCCGGGTCGGCGATCCCGCCGAGGATGTGTTGCTGGGTTGGTCGAGTGGGTCGGCCCGCGTATTGGTGTGCACGACGGGCCGGACCTTAGACCGAAGGTATGCGCGGTGCCGCGCCGTGCATCTCGCGCTTGGCGGTGACTTCCTTCCGGCCGCGAGCCGACCGGCCAGTCCAGCGCAGATCGCCCGCGCGATGGAGCGGCTGCGGGATGATGACGATGCCTGGTCACCTATCGGTGGGTGCGTGCCCGGCGCCACGAGCGCGGAAGCGGCAGAGGATTTCGGCTGCATAGTCGCGTACACGTTGTTCGACGGCGGTGCCGTGTTCGTAGTTGCCGTCGGCGTTCCGCTTGAGCACGTCAAGGTGCGCGTCGCCCGCGACTCGTCGGCGGAGCCCTAACGCGGCTGGTGGGCAGGTATAGAGGGCCGGGCCAAATGGGTTTTCCTGGCTACGTCATGAACGCGGAGGCCAGGCGTTGGCATCGCCACGGATCTTCAGTCAGGCCAGCATTAAGGCCCCAAAGCCAGTAGTCGACGGTCCGGAACACAACCCAACTGCGGGCATGTGCGTGGTCCAGGCGGCCTTCTCCTACGGCTGTCTCGAAGTGCTCGACGATCTCGGATGCATCAGCCATCTCATCGAGCCGGGTCCACAGCGCCCGAGCAAGGTCGTACTCAATATCGCCGCGCAGCAGAACCGGGTCAACGGTGAGCCAAGGCTCCCGAGTGCCTCTCAATACCTGACCAGAGTGCAAGTCACCGTTGACGGCGAGTGTGCTACTAGTGTCGGACAATGTGATGGCGATATCGAGCGCCTCAGCGAGGAATGCACGGTCGAAAGGATGATGCAACCTATGCCATTCGGGCTCGAGCTCAGCCGCTCTGGCCTGGACAAGTGCCCCCGTTGACGGCACGTTCGATGGCGCCTGCACGGCAAGCCGATGCATCATACGGCCGAGCACCGCGACCGCCTCATTCACTGGCCGGTCCGTCAGGGAATGCTGCTCGTCGAGGCGCTCAAGCAGCATAGCTCCGTGGTCGATATCGGCTTCGATAAGCTGTACGGTGCCGCGCCCATCCCAGAACTGCAGAGCTCTCACCTGATCAGCGAAGTCGGCGCCGGGTGGCGTCATGCGAAGCGCGTAAGATTCGTTCTCACGAATTACCGGAACGACAAGGGCATTGGACCCGTGTGCAAACTCTCCCACAAGGCCCAGGTCCCACTTCTCGCACTGGAAACGGATTGCCCGAGGTAGATCATCCAACCACTCGGTACCCTCCCTCCACCACCGGGGCATGTCCAGGAACGACTGCGGCAGCTTGACTTGGCGACTGCCTTGGGGTTTGTCCACGCCTAAGCCTAGCCATTTCAACCGAACCCGTGTCACGGAAACCTCAACGGGATCGATCCCGGATTGTTCCAACGCCCCTGCCCTCAGGCATAAATCACTCCCGCCGACCAGCGATCTTGGCCCATGCCGCACGGCAAAACAGTATAAGACTCGCTTATTGCCCTATCAGATTCCTGGGACGATCCTTTGCTGCTCCATAGCTTGGTACTGCTGGCGGCCGTGGTGCGGGTCCGACCTTTGGCTAGTGGGTGAGCGGAGTGCGTTTCCGCCCTGGGCCCGAGCGGGGACGTCGATTCGGCGCTGCGCGCGCTGAGCGACCCGCCGCGCCGCTTCCTGCATGGCACGGCCGTCCACGACAGCGGGCGTTGATCGTGCCGCAGCGGCGTGGTGCGGCGCGCCGGCGGCCGGGGCAAGCGCTGCCGTTGGGACTTGCACGGCCTCGTGCGACTGCGGGTTGAGTGAGGTTGCGTGCTGTTCCGCGGCACATGCGAGCATCTCGAGTACTGCGGGCACGTTCCCCTCGTTGCCGTAGTGCGTCACCTTGTCGGCGAGCGTGCTGGCGAAGTCGGAGATGGCGTCGGCGCTGTGGGCGACGACTGCGCGGATGTTGGGGTCGTCGGTTTGTCGACTCAGGGTGTTAACGGTTCCCCAGAGGGCGGCGATGCGCTGCCATTCGTAGGACGCTGCGTGGACGCGAATGTTGTTGCGCGCGTTGATGAACGCCTCGCGGAGCCCGGGCTCGTTGCTCACCGGAGCGGGCGACGGTGTGGGGTCGTCGTGCGCGATGCGGTCGGCGGCGGCGGTCGCGAGGTTGGCGATGGCGCGGCAGGCGCGGGTTGCGAGTGTAGATAACAGGCCGTGAGCCCGAGCGTCTGCGGCGAGCTCGGCCCAGTACGTCCCGGCGGCCGCCTTGACGACCTCCCACAGGTGATGGACAGCACTGTGAACGGCGCGGATCCCAGCCCACTCCGCTTCCGCGGCCGGTGTCCCGCCGACTTCCGCCTCGGCGTAGGCGGCGTCCACGGCCGCTAGGTGCTCGTCGAGGTCCGCAGCCGGGTTGCCCGGCAGCTGCTCCGGGTCGTTGCCGGGATCTACGGGCTCAGGCGCCGGGTTGGCGGGATCCGTGTGACTGGGCTCGGGCTCAGGAGCAGGGCCAGCGAGGGTCGGAACCTGCGCCAGGACTTCCCGAAGTTCATCGATGGCGCGCTTGAGCTCGTCGTGGTTCGAGAACTCGGAGACGTCTTGGTCCACGTTCTTTGCCGCCGTCAACCGGGCCACAGTGTCCGCGAAGGCCTCATTGATGTCGATGGCGTCGGCGTCGGGCTGCTCGACCTCAGGGGCGGGGACGTTGTCCTCGCGTTCGGCCGTTGCGCTGGCGGTCTGTGAGATTCGCTCCTCGTCCGTGGTCGTGCTCATCGGAGTCTCCTTCGTCGTGGCTTGAGGTTCGCTTCGCGGGGTTTGACCGTGGCTCGGGATGAAGCGAGGGCGCCCCATGCCCGCGGCGAGGCCTGAAGTGATGGTCATTGCGCATTCGCCGGGCGGTAGGCCTGACTTCCGGGCCGCGCGGTAGAGCATGGAGTACGCGGTGTCCCGATCGATGACGCTGCCGCCGACGAGTCGGCCGATGCGGAACGATTCGCGGTTCAGGGTGTCGTTGCGGGTGCCTTCGTGTGCTGACGCGATGGTGCTGGCGGATCGACGGAGCGCGGCGGTGCCGTAGGCCGTTCGGCGTCGGTCGGAAACCGACCCGGTGGACGGCGCGGTCTCGGGGACGTTGGGGAGGGAAGTCGTTCGGCGCTGGTCCAGCTCCTCGACAATCCACGCGGGGAGCTCCGCGATGGATGCTTCGCGTTCGACGCGGTAGGTACCGCCCTCGAACGTCGAGCCGGGGGCGACGACGAATCCGCCGTGGCCGCGGGTGTCGAGGAGCGGCCCCAGGCTGCCTGCGGTGTTGCCGAGCTGGGAGCCCTCGGGCTGGCGGTAGTAGAGGTGGCGCCCGCCCCGTGCGCTGGCCACGGTGTACGTAGCCGGGATGCCTCGACCGGCTGCCAGTTCCAGCAGGGTGTTCTGGCCGTGGCGCGGACCGCCGCCGGGCTTCTTGGCCTTGTCGAGGTCGATGACGAGCAAGTTGGATGGACCGCATGCGATCGCTATGTTCGCGTTCGGTGTTGCGCTCCACCAGCGCGTGATCTGCTCGGGGTCGGTGCTCGCCAACCTCTCCCAGTCCCTGAACATCGGCCGCTTGGTTCCAGGCTTGAGCGGGAAGACCGCGAGGCCTTGGAGCGCCAGGTCGATCGCGTGCTCGAACATCTCAGACTGCTCCTTTACCTTGGGTTGCTGGGGATCCCGGGTGACGTCGTCGAACTCGATCGGCACTTGTCTGAATTCACGGCCCATCGCGGCGGGCGGGGGCGTGGGGGCATCTGCGGTCTTCTTGGGCGTCTCGTTTCTCGACGCGGCCGCGGCTGCTGGAGCTTCAGCGTCGGCGGGCGACTCGGCCAGGTGGGCGGCCGCAGCCTGGTGGATGAGGGAACTGTGTTCGCGGAGGGTACGTAGGGCCGTGAGGGTCGGCTCGATCTCGCGCAGTGGGTCGTTGTAGAAGCTCTGGAACACCTCGTAGAGCTCTGACAGGCGTAGAGAGGCACCGGGCGTCAGTGCCGTGCGTAGGTGCTCGGCGGCTTGGGGCCAGGTGATCAGACCTTCGCGGCGCTCGGCGTCGGTGATGACGACGACCTCCAGGCCCTGGCGTGTCTCGGTCACCGAGTCGAAGGTGCGGGGCTGGTCGGCCGCGGCCGGCCGGCGGCCGACGTGCTCGTCGCGTGAGGCCTGGGCGCGCGTCTTGAGCCATGCCTTGAGGGTTGCCTTGTCCTGTAGCGCGGTGCTGAGGGCCAGGAGCTTGCCGGGGGTGAATATTCCGGCCAGTGCTGCTGTGGTGTCCTCGGCGGTGAGAACTCCGATCGGCCCGTGCGGTATCTGAACCAGTTGCTTCTCACGTGGCTGGTAGGAGGCGGCGACCAGTCTGGTGCGGCCCTTGTGACGCGCGGTCGCGGACACGCGGATCGCACGCTCGACCCCGCACACGCTGTAGTTCCCGCCGAGGTACGAGTCGTCGTGCCAGCGGGTTCCGCCGCGCTCACGAGCCATGAGGACGGGACCGCCTGCCTCAACCCATCCAGCCGGGTAGAGATCGACGATGGTCTGCCGCCACTGGGCTACGGCCTTCTTGTTCTGTGTCTCCTCATACTGCATGGACGCGACGACGGGCACGAGTTCGCGCCACCCCGGGAAGGCGTGGTCGAACATGTCCGCCTGAGCCTCTTCTTCCTCGCCGTGCCATGGCCCAGTGAAGGAGCAGTCCTTGCAGAACGCGGTATAGACGGATGGGTTGTTGTACGGGTTCTTGTCGACAGGCGCTGACAGCGGCGGGTGCCAGTTCTTCCTCAGGTAGTTGGTCCGGTGCGCTACGGCGAGTGGCTCCGGCTCCGCAGGCTGTTCTTGGGGGACTGGTGCCGGACTGGCCTGCACGGAAGATGTGTCGAGGCCGGTACCGGCGGATTGTTCGGGGGACTGTGCCGCGCCATGGAGTTCCAGGTGCACGTTCGACTCAGGCGTCTGCCGTTCCTTCTCGCGTTCGTGGGCGATCTGAACTGAGATGGTCGCCGTTTGCCGAGCTTGGACGGAGTTCTGCGGTTCGGGGTCTTGGGCGGACTCTACGCGGGCGGCGACGGCGACCATCGCCGCGTGCATGCGGGCGAGGAGTTCTTTTCGCTCGTCGGCCGGGGTCTTGGGCTGGCCGAGGAGCGCGGCGGTGCGGGCCTTCCGGTTCCGGCGCGCTTCCTCGTCATGGTCAGCCTGCTCACGGATCGCCGCGTCGAGCGCCGTGCGGTGTGCGCGTGCGGCTTCGAGGGCCTCGGCTTCGGGGAACGGTGTGCCGAGCATGGCTTCGTTCTCGGCGATGCGTCTGTTGAGGTCGGCAATGTTCTCGCGCGTTGCCTCGGCGACCTGGTCCGCGTCCCGCACAGCCGCGGTGATCGCATCCAGGATCCGCCAGTGCTGGCCCTTCGCTGCCCAACCGGCCTTCATGGGCACCGTGATCCGGTGCTGCTCGGTAGCGATTCGAGCGGCGAGTTCGGCGATTTGTTCCGTCTTGCTGTAGGTGAAGTCGATCTCGAGGGATCGCCACTTCATGGTGCCGTCGCAGAAGCCCCTCGTGATTGTGGATTCGGCCAACGCGGCGAGAACTGCGGCTACGTCGTCGACTCGGATGGTTGTGCCGCGCCTATCCGTCCATGCGGACGTCTCGGGGGTCGAGGCTGCGGTCTTGGCGACGGCGTCGAGGGCGTCGGCGGTCTGGGTCGCATGAGCGGCCTGCATGGTGAACATCTGGATGTCGTTGCGCAGGCGTCGCTGAGCACGCTGGTGGCTGGCAGCGAGGCTCGCGAGCCGCTTGACCTCGACGTTGACCTCGTTCATTTCGGCGAGCAGCGGATTGCCGGTCGAGATCGCCTTGATCTGGCCGTAGTCGAGCGCGACGTCGCCGATGTCCTCGACGGTGCGGGCGGTGATTTGCCCGGAGAGGATCGGGCGGAGCGACTTCTCCTTGCGTTCGAGGGCCTGCCACATGAAGGCGTCGAACGAGCCTTCGGTGACGTAGCGGTAGATCTCCACATCCGGGTTCAGGTTCTTGGGCCGCCATACGCGGCCGTCGCGCTGCTCGACCTGGTCGGGTCGCCACGGCGCGTCCACGTGGTGCAAGGCGATCGCCCGTCTCTGAACGTTGACTCCGACACCGAGCTTGTCGGTCGAGCCGAGCAGGACCGCGACCTCCCCCTTGTTGCACTGGTCGAACAGCACGAGGCGGCGCGTGTCGGTGGTGGCCTCGTGGATGAAGCGGACCATCGCGGCGGGTACGCCGGCCGCGATCAGGCCTTGGCGTATCAGGCCGTAGACCTGATTGCCTTTGGTCTTGTTCGGCGTCCCGAGGTCGCAGAACACCAGTTGGAGTCGACCACGGATTCCCGGGTCCTGACCGCCGGGGAGTTCCTGGTTCTTGGTCTCGTGGTAGATGCGGGCTACGTTCTCGACGAGTTTGTCGACCTTGCCGGGGCCGTCGGGTACGAGGCCGACCAGAGATTCGTGCAGCGCGACCTTCCGGCCGTCCGAGCAGATCGCCAGCATGTTGTCTTCGTCCGGAGAGACTCCGCCGGCGTGGATGGCGTCGGCGCGGTCGGCGAGGGTTTGTACGAAGTCGAGTACTGTCTCGGAGGCTTCGACGGCGACGTTGTGGCGGCGCACTCCCGGGCGTTTGACCGGGAAGGCTTCGGGTGGACGCAGTTCGGCGACCTCACCGAGCGTGTGCATCATCTCGGGGATGTTCACGATCTCGGCTGGGCGTCGGTTGAGCCGGAAGCTGCCGTCGGGACAGAGTTCGACGGCGGTCTTGAAGCTCACGAAGTTCGCCGCCCATGCGTCGGCGGAGGCGATCCCCAGCTCGTCGAGCCGCTTGGGCTGCAGATAGTGCTGGATCACGAACGCTTCGAGGAGGGTGTTGGAGACCGGGGTGCCGGTGAAGCCGGTCACGACGGCGTGATCCGGGTGCTGTCGACGTAGCCAGCTGATCTTCATGTCGAGGTCCTGGGCGCGCTTCGAGCTCTGGATCGTGAACCCGTCGGTGTGCACGGGCACGCCGAGGTTCTTGAAGTAGTGCAGCTCGTCGACCAGCAGGTAGTCCACGCCCAGGTGCTCGAAGAACACTCCGTCGTCGGTGGCGTGGGTCAGCAGCGACTTGCCTTCGGCTTCGAGCCGGTCCACCATCTTCGCGATCTGCTTGATCTTGCGCTGGCTGCCTTCCGCCGCCGCAGCCGAGATCAGGGCGGTGCGGTACTCGTCGGCCAGGTCTGAGACATAGGCGGCTTGGACGGTGGCGTGCACCGGGAGGGATGTGAAGGACGGGTGGGACATGACCACCGCGTCCCAGTCCTCCATGGCGCAGCGGGCCGCGAAGAGCTTGCGAGCGCGGGCGTCGCGGAGGTCTTCCTTGCCGGCCATCAGGATGCGGGCGTTGGGCAGCAGCCGCTTCCCGTCGCGTGCGATCTGCTCCAGGGTGGCGGGCGTGACGATGATCAGCGGTTTCTGGGCGAGTCCGAGCGCCTTGAGCTTCGTGGCCGCCATGAACATCGTCGCCGTCTTGCCGGTTCCCACTGGGTAGGGGCACAGCGCGTCGGACCCGGCGATCATCCGGGCGACCATGTCGCGCTGGTGCGCGTACGGCTCGAAGGCGGGGTCCAAGCTGGGGAAGGTCAGATGTGAGCCGTCGAACTTTCGGGGCACGACGGCGTTGAAGGATCGGTTGTAGGCGGCTGCGAGGCGGTCGGCACGTTCCGGGTCCTCCCACACCCAGGTCGAGAAGCGCGCGGCGATCGCGTCGAGCCGGTCGTTCGCGGCGATGGTCTCGTCCTGGTTGCGGACACGCTTGTCGTCGATGAGGTCGTAGACGACCGGGGCCTTGCCGTTCAGGCCCGCCTCCAGTAGCCGGTACGCGTTCAAGCGGGCGGTTCCCCATTCGCTGGTCGCGGCTGCGGACTCCTCGGCGCGCCGGTGGGTCGCGACGGTCCACGTCGAGGTGCGCGGCTCGTTCCAGACCGTGATTGGAAACTCGAGGAGTTCCTCGGCGAACTTCTGGACGTCGGTCGCGGGGATCCAGGGGGCGCCGAGGTTCGCGTGGATCTGTTCGGGTTCGAGATCTGTCGGCTGGGCTGCCTCCAGGGCTGGGACGTTGCGTCCATAGAGCTGCGGATCGCTCGCCGCCGCGGTCTTCGCTTGGGCCAGCTTCGTGCGGACGTTGCCGGTGAGGTACTCGTCCTCGGGCATCCAAGTTCCGGTTTCCGGGTCGAGGTAGGCGATCTCGGCCAACTTCTGCTCGGCTTCTGCGATCTCGACGCCGAGCAGTTCGGCGATGCGTTCCGGATCGATCTGGCCGAGTTCGTCGCGGCACAGCGCCACGGCTTCGATCGCGTTCTCGGCTCGGGCGGCGCGTTCGCGGGGGCGGTTGACCCGCTGATTGAGCAGCGCGGCTTTGGCCGCGGTGCGGGTCTCGTCGTCGAAGTCTTCGAGCGCGAGGACGGTGACGAAGTCCGGGTCGCGGCGGAATCCGCCCATCGTCGGACGGCGACGCGAGACCTGGACTACTCCGTCCTCGTCGGGCTTCCCCTCGACGACCGTGTAGCGGTTGAGGTATCCGTGTGCCCTGACATACGCGTCGTAGAGCCGATTCGTCTCGGCACGCAGCGGTTCGAGGTCCGCGTCCGGGCGGCTGTGGTCGGCTTCCGCATCCAGTAGCCCGACCACGGCGTCGCGTAAGGCGACGAGCTTCGGCAGTTCCGTACCCGCGCGGGCGACGGGCGTGAGCTTGGCGTCGATGACCTCGTGCACGACGCCCTCGACCAGGTGGAACGATCCTTCCTTCTTGCCGTCGGCGCGCAGTTCGAACGGCGCGGTCTCGGCGCTGATCGGCGCGACGCCGGAGACCACGCGCCAGGTCCGTCCGCGCTCACCGGCGCGCTCGACGATCTGCTCGCCGGCGCTCGTCAGGGCGAGTGGCAGCGGCGGATCATCCGGGCGCGGATCGACGCGCAGCGTGCGCCCGTAGCGTGGCGCACGGTCCTCGGCCAACTCGCCGAGCACCATGCGGGGATTGGCGAGGAAGTACTCGTTGATCGGCTGTTGGCCGACGGTGAGACCTGTCTTGATCCAGGTCGGCCTGTTGTTTTCGTCGCGTGGTTCATCAGGGCGGCGTCGGCGCAGCACGAGGACATCGGTGAGGGCTTCGGTCCCGCTGGACGAGTGGGCACTGTTCGGCAGGCGGATCGCACCCAACAGATCCGCATCCCACGCGATCGCGATGCGCGTCGCCATCGCGTCCTCGCCATACGCGTCGAGGGTGTAGCGCGAGGTGAGCAGCACGGCGATACCGCCGGGCTTGAGTGCCTGGATCGACCGCCAGATGAAGTAGTTGTGCAGGCTTCGGCTCACCTGAGGCGGGGCAGTTGGGTCGTAGACCGCGACGTCTCCGAACGGGATGTTCCCGATGACCGCGTCCATGCTCGCGCTCGGCAGACTCGTGGCCTCGAAGCGCTGATTGCGGATCGTCGCGTCCGGGTGCAGCTTGGCGGCGATCGCCGCCGTGGTCGGATCCCGCTCGACACCGGTCCAGCGCACCGGCAGGTCACTGGGTGAATGCGCAATGAACGCTCCGGCGCCGCAGCCGGGCTCCAGGACGTCGCCACCCGCGAATCCGAGGTCCGTCAGGATCTTCCAACAGGCCGACGCGATCTCGGGCGGGGTGTAGAAGGCGTTGTACGTTGCCTGCATGCCTTCGTTGAAATGCTCCGAAGGAAGCAGGTAGTTGATGCGTTGGCCGATCTGCTCCCAGGTCCCGGAGCGGGTCGATTCCAGGGCCGGGGCGAGCGGGCCCCAACCGGACCAGCCGCGCAGAGCTGCCAGATCGTCGGGCGTCGGCGGGATGTGTGGTGCCTGACGTAGCCGTTCCAGGGTCTCCAGCGCGGTAAGACTGGCACGTGCGCGGCCGATCGCGCCTCTTGTGGCGGCGGTTTCGGCGGGGAATTCGGCCATGGTTGGCCTCCAAGAGGTGCGGCCCGGCCCGAAGGCCGAGGTTGTGCGGGGTGTTGCGGGGCTGGTCAGTGGCCGTAGGCGGCAAGGACGGCTTCGAAGGCGCGGTCGGGCTGTTGGTGTGAGCGGTAGGGGCCGTCTTCGCGGCTGGCCGAGGCGCTGGGCATCGTCAGCAGCAGGTCGAGCCATGTGGCGATCTCGTCGGGCGCGAGCAGTACGCCGAAGCCGCGGCGCCAGATCGTCGGGCCCTTCGACAGGTCCTGGGGGTAGGCGGCGAGCGACCAGCCGTCTTCCTCGTTCCAGCGCAGCTCGACGCGCTGGGCGTCGGCGAAGGTGGAGTGCCAGGGGTCGTCGAAGTCCGCGTCCGGCGGGAGCACGGTCATCGCGGCCGAGCGCATGAGACCGAGGCCGGGGACGGCGGTTGCGACGTGGGTGTCCTTGAGCTGCAATGCGAGGCGTACGACCTCGATGTAGGGCCGGTGATCGGCGCGCTTGGTGTTCTCCAGCGTGTTCATGGTTTGTCTCCTTCGTGCTGGTTGAGGGGAGGTCAGTCGGTGGTGACGGGTTGGGGGTAGAAGGTTCCGTCGGTCGCGAGATCGACGTCGTCAGCGCGGAACCACGTCCCGGTCTCGTCGCTCGGAGGTGCGGCCGGGTCGTGTTCGGCGGCCGATCCGTACGCCCACCACGAGCCGTCGTAGTACGTGAAGGCGACGATGGTCTCGTGCTGGGGGCGGGCCAGGCCGGCGTTGGTCAGCGCCTGCATCTGGGCTCCGGTCAGGGTGTTGACGCTGGGCATGGTGATCTCTCCTGGTTGGTCGTCGGGGTTGGAAGTGTTCGGACGCATCGCGTATGGGACTCCGGCCAGCGGGTCCGCCTCGCTCCAGCCGCGTGCGACGTCGGCGTCGATCTCGGAGGCGAACGAGGCATGTCCGGCGCGGCAGCCGCCAGCCCACCAGCCGGAGACGTGCGAGAGGAATGTGACAAGTGCCTGATGCCAGTAGGTGGCGGACTGGCCTGAGCCCTCTGGCCCGTACGCCTCAGTGCGCCACGCTCGTAGCGCCCATAGTTCCTCGATGAGTTCGGGATGCAGCGGCCAGCAGCCAGGCAGCCGCTCTTCGATGCCGAGGCGGTAGCGGCCGACGAGCCACGCGGTCCACTCGCGCAGCTGCTGCCAGGCGAGGACGAACTCGGGCTCGTTCATCGAATGCCACTCGCGGAGGACGGCGGACTCCGGCGTGTTCGGCGCGGGTTGCTCGACCGCTGTCGCGGCTGGTGCGGAGGTAGAGCGGCGGGTGAGTCGGCTTCGGGCGGTGGCGGGTCGTCCGCCCACGCGCCGTCCGGAGCTCGGGCCGACGGTGGGCGGCGCCGCGTGGCGGTCGTCGTGGCTGGTCATGCGACCGCCCGCCCCGAGTCAGCCAGAGCGTCGATGATTTCGCGTGCGTCCTTCTCCGCCTGAGCGTGCAGTACGGCGTCGGGGCCTTCGTAGTGCCGGACCATGCGGACCTTGACGGCTGGCGTGGTGGCGTGGATGACCAGGGCCTCACGCTTGGCCGAGTTGAGAGTGCGGATGTCCTCGGCGGTCATCGTCTTGTGCTGCTGGATGGAGCTGCCGGTGGTGACCGCGCCGTCGTCGGAGTGCTGGTAGCTGGTCATGTGCCGGTCGTATTCGCCGACGAGGTCCGACAGATCCCTGAGCTCCGCGCCGGTCAAGCCACCGAGGATGAGCTTGACGGTGGCCGCACCCCAGAGCATCGCGGCCTGCTCGGTGCCCCAGCGTGCTTCGGCCTGGGCGCGGGATTGGAGGATCGCCGCGATGAAGATGCCTGAGCCGCCCGCGAACGACATCAGGGCAGGAAGACTCGGCAGCGGGGTCACGTTCGCGATCTCGTCGAGAAACAGGCCAAGCGGCGGGTCGAGCCTGCCGCCGGGCATCGCGTCGGCCAGACGCTTGGCGGTCTCGATCAGTTCGTCGACGAACGCCGCGATCAGCGGGGCCAGCGCGGTGGACTGCTTCTCGGCGACGAGTAGGTAGATCGTGCCGCGCGAGCACAGGAACGATTCCAGGTCGAAGCCGTCGCCGTCGTCCGGGCAGAAGGTCGCCTGCGCGGTCGGGGAAAGCAGCGGAGCGAGAGCGGTCTGGACGGTGGTCCACAGCCCGGACTTGGTCTCCGGCGGAGTGCGGTAGAGCGCGTCGAGGAGCTGCGCGCTGCCGAGCGCGGCGCCCTCGCGGTCGCGAAGCAGCTTCACGGGGGTGTCGTCGCGGTCGTTGAGGGACCACGCGAGCACGTCGCGCATCGTGCGGCCGGCCAAGGCTGCGGCATGCAGCCAGAGCGTGAGGAGGTTCGTCGCGTTCGCGCCGAAGTAGCCGGCGTTCGACGAGTCCTGCTTCTCGCTGCGTCCAACGGTGACCATGACCTCGGCACGCTGCCTAGCCTTGTCGAGGTTCTTACAGCCGGAGGTGGGCGACCACTGCACCATCGACGGCCAGGCGGCCATTCCGGTCGGCGCCATCACGGCGACCGGACCACGGTCGGACCGGAGCGCCGCCGTCGCCAGCAGGACGTCGGTACGCATCGAGGTGACCAGCGCCGAGCCCGGCCAGCGGTGTGTCCACGGGATGATGACCTGGGAGGACTTGCCTTGCCGAGGGGCGGCGATCACGACGACCGAGTCCTCCGTTGATGCGGCCAGCCGTACCTTGTCCGGGATCGAGCGGCCGAGGCGGAGACCGACGTCGGTCAGGCCGAACGGGAACGTCGCGAGGCTCGGGCGCACGATCGGGCCTCGGGCGAGAACGGCGGGCTCGGCCAGGTGGACCGCGAGCTCCCTGCGTGTGGCAAAGCCGTCGTCGCGCCGCTTGAACCGCGTCCAGATGCGGGCCGCCGCGACGGCGGACGCTGCGAAGAGTAGGAGGACGAGCAGACCAGCGGCGTAGAAGAGTGTCGGCCCGGGCAGCTGAGCGGCTGCAGCGGCGGGCCATGCGCTGCGGGGATTGGTCAGGTGGCGGGGGAGCTGTAGCGCGATCGCAATGCTCTGCGAGAGTGACACCTGAGGCATCGCGGCGTGGGCGAGTAGCCCGGCGACGGCACCCCACAGCCACGTGCCGATCGCGACGAAGAGCAGCAGGCCGAGGCTGAGCGCGAGGATCATGTCCTTGCCGTCGTGCACGAGGTGCCGGGTGAGCGACGGGCCTTCGGAACGGGAAACCATCGTGTATCAGCTCCCTGTCGCCTAGATCATCCGCTGGTTCGTGTAGAACCAGGCGAGCTCGGGTTCGGTGAGTTCCAGCCGCACGGCGGCTGAATGGTGGCGCCCGACCTTCCACAGGGCGTGGCCGATGTGCGCGGCGCCCCAGGACGCGATCTGCGTGCACTCCGCGCCGGTCAGGCCGATCGCATCGCGGGTCATCGCGAGCGGAGCGGTGTCCTGGGCGAGGCAGATGCGCACGTCGCAGCTGGCGATGAGGTTCGCGGCGATCGCTGCCTCGGGGCTGCCGGCCGCACCGACGGTCTCGAAGTCCGCGAGCCGATGCGTGGCGAGGATTTGGATCGTGCCGGTCGCGCGCGACAGGCGGAGGTCGCCGTCGAGCTTGCGGACCAGCGCGGGGATGCGCATCGCCCGCCACAGTTCGTCGCGGACGACGAGTCTGACCGGCCCCGCCGGATCGTCGATCGCGGCCTGGCCCCAGGAACTGACGCAGGCGAGGATCATCGCGATCGTCGTGTCGCCGCGGCCGTCGAAGTGGCTGATGTCCACGCTCTGAATCGGCGCGGTGAAGTCGAGGCCCACCGTGGTCGGCCCGTCGAAGACACCGGAGAGCGATCCGGTGACCATGGCACGCAGCGCGTCGGCGACAGGCCGTGCGATGTCGCGCAGCTCCTCGACGTCGCGGACGCGCAGCTCCTGCGCCATCCCGGCGGTGGGGTCGCGGAGGAACGACCACACCTGGGGCAGCGTCGGGTTCGTCAGGGTCCTCATGCCTGCGGACCGCCCGGTCGTCTCGTCGATGGCTTGCGAGATGACCGCCTCCTCGGTCGGCGAGAGCGGACGGCCGAGCTTGGTCGACAGCAGCGCGTCCAGCAGCATCAGGCGACGACGATGGATCTCGGCGAGCCGCTCGTCCAGCTCGACCGGGTCCGCCGGCAGGTCTTCGCCCAGCGGACCGGCGTCCAGCGGATTGAGTCGGGCGGGCAGTCCCGGGCCGAGCTCGACCGGCGTGACGCCGAGCGCGGCGGACAACTCCTTGTACTCGTTCTTGAGGTCGCCGAGGATCAGGGTCTTAACTCCGTACGACATCAGGCGCAGTGAGAGGGCCTTGATGTGCGCCGACTTGCCCGCGCCGGGGATTCCGGTGACCAGGAGGTTCGGGTTGGTGATCAAGCCGCGGTGCAGCCAGGCGATTGGGTGGCAGGAGAACGCCGAGCCGGTCAGCAGGTTTGTTCCGATGTACGGGCCGAGCGGCGGGACGGACGCGCCGTAGAGGAACGGATAGAGCCCGGCGAGCTGGGCCGTCGCCGCGCGGTAGACGCGCGGAGCCGGGGTGAGCGCGGCGCGGCCCGCGTACGGGCGGTTCACTCCGCGCCGGGGTGGCGCCGCCGGAGGTCGCTCGGCTCGTTCGTGCGGAGCAGCCGTCGTGGGCTCGGCCGGTGCGAGCGGACGGAGGTGTGCGACGTCGAGTGCGGGCAGGCGCGTGGCTTCCGCGAGCTGGCGACGTCGGGAGGTGAACGTGCGCATCCGGATCACCTCCGCACCGGAAGGCCGAGGCCGACCGGGAGGGTCATTGCGAACCCGGTGTCCTGGGCGCCGTACATCCGCCGCAGCTCGATGCCGACGAGCGCGGCGCTGGCCTCCGCCTGGGCGCAGGCGTCCGCCAGTTCTGCAGGGTCGTCGACCGTGACCGTGAGGTATCCGGTGAACCGGGCGAGGCCAGACCCGGTGGCGTGCGCGAGATCCTGCGCGTCCGCGCGGTTCAGCTCGACCTGCTCGGTCGCCGAGGCCGCCTGCCCGGTGCGCGCCCGAAGTCGAAGGGTGACTTCGCGCTTGGTCTTCTCGACCATCACGGCCTTCTGTGCGGCACGCGGTCCGAGCGGCTCGATCACGAAGGAGAACGAGCGCCGGTGCACGGTGTCCGCGAGCAACGCCGCCAACGAGGTCGCGTAGACCGGGGAGATCGGCCAGGCATGGACGGCGTAGCTAACCGAGACCGCGCCGTCGTGCTGGTACGAGGACCACGACGTACAAGCCGCAGCGGGTCCGGCGAGCGACACGTCGAGCCCCGGCCGGACGGGGAGCACGTCGCCACGGACGACCTGCTCCGTCGCCTCCGCACGTCGCTGGTCGAGCAGCGCGGCGACGTGCGGATCGAATCCGACGCGGATGGTCTCGGCGAGCTCCGCGGTGTCCACCCAGCGCGTGACGGTGATCCCCGCCCCGGCCAACAGCGGACGCAGGGCTCGTACCTGCTGCTCCAGGACGCGGCACGCTCCCGACTCGCCACCGCCCGCCGCGCGGATCGCGGTCGCGGTCCGACGCGCGTCCAGGCAGATCGCCACCCAGGTCTGACGGCGGCAGGTCGCTGGAGCAGCCGTCGTCAGCAGCGCCTCGTTCGCCATGACCGAGGCCAGCGGCGCTGCCGGGTCCAGGTGGTCGGTGTGCCACGAGCGCAGTGCGCCGACGGTCTGCGGCGTCGTCCGCGAGACGAACTGCAACCGCGCGATCGGCTGGTCCTCGGTGCACAACGAAGCGAGGACTTCGCCCCACGACCGGACGATCGACTCGCCCTGCTCCGCGTCGACCAAGCCCAAGCCGACCGACTCCACCGCGGCGACCGCGGTGTAGGTGCGGTGCTGCGGGTGGTGCAGTACGGCGAACTCGACGCCGGTTCCATCCTGCGCCGTGAGGATGCGCATCGGAGTGAGCACGCCCGGCAGATCCAGCCTCGGCGGCTCGACTCCGCGGCCCGGCGCGAACGCCCCCGAGAAGAACTGGTTCCGGCGACCGAGCTTGAGCAGGTTGAATGAGACCACGGTGATCATCCATTCGTCGAGGGTGCGCCCGGCGATGCGGACGAATGCGGACGCGACGAGTACGAGGGCTACCGGCGCGGCGACCAGTGCGCCGGCCATGTGTCCGGAGACGAACGGCTGGAGCCCGAGGAAGATGGCGGCCCCGACCAGGGCGACCCGGCGGCCGGAGAGGCCGAACATGAAGTGCACCGTTTCGTGCTGCCATCCGGAGTACGTGCGCGTATGCATCGGAATCAGGCCTTTCCGCTGGTGGCCGACTGCGCGGCCGGAGTCGACTTGGACTGCTCGGCCGAACTCGACGAGGCTGAGCTGCTTCTGGCCCCGAGGCCCGGCAGGCGTACGGCGCCGTACGACGGATAGCCGCCCGGGTACGCGGTCGGGTTCGCCCCGTCCAGCCCCGCGTGCCCGGCCTGCTGCTCCATCCGGGACGCGACGGTGTTGATGGTCTTGTGCAGCGCCTGGATCGCGGCGACCGCGACACCCGCAGGTCCGGCGGCGGCACTGACGGCGCTGGCAGCTCCGGCACCGCCGCCTTTTGCCGCCGCGCCGGCGGAGGACGCGCCGCCGCCTGACCGCGCCGCGTTGGCCGACATCGCCTGTCGCTCCGAGAACTGGCCGAAGCTCGCCGGGTCGATGCCCGGTCCGCCGCTCGCCGATCGGTTCGCGACCGCCCCGACCACGGCTCCGACGCCCATCGCGCCGCCCATGGCAGCTCCGGTGAAGGTGAAGGACCTGGCCACCGCGGGCCACGCGAAGACGGCCATGAAGAGCACTGCGATGCCCGAGACCAACCCGGTGATTCCGGTGGAGCTCCCGGCCATGTCGAATCCGACGACGAACACGAGGGCGATGACCGCCTTCACGATCGCCAGCTGGATTGCGGCCTTCGCGAACTTGCGCCACCACTCCTGCGTGGCCGAGCCGATCTGACCTGCGGCGCTGATCGGTGCGACCGCCACAAGGACGCAGAACACGGCATTGCGCAGCACGAGTTCGAGCCAGAGCACGACCACGAGCACGATGCCGAGCAGTCCGAACAACAGCAGGAGCACGGACGGGATCGCAGTGTTGCCCGGAGCCGAGATCGAACTGAGCGCCAGCAGCGTGGTCAGCCGCTGGGTGAAAGCGGTCATGCTCGTGCCGTTGGACGTGACGATCCACTTCGAGACGGCATCGGAGGCCGCCATGATCTGAGCGGATACCGTGAGCGTGAAGATCGAGGCCAGCGCCGCCTTCGGCAGCCCGATCAGCGCCTGGGCGAGCGGCGCGCCCGACCGCGTCCACACGACCGATCCCGCCTGGATCAGCAGCAGGATCACCGCGACGATCATGCCGAGGGTGAGGCTTACGGCGTAGACGCCGCGGATCGAGCCGAGGTCCGGATCGGGCATCGAGGTGAACACGCCGCCGAACCACTGCAGCACCGAGGTGAAGGCGTCGGCGAACGAGCGGCAGATCGAGTCCCAGGCTGAGCTGGCGACGTCGCCAATGGCGCCGCTGACGGTGGACCCGACGCCGGACACGGCCTTGCCTGGCAGTGTGACCACGTCGGTGAGGCACTGCCCGACGTTGCCGTCGAAGCAGCCTGAGCTGGGGCCGGTCTGGACGAAGCCGATGGCCGCGGTCACGATGCACCGCCGGTGACCGGGATCAAGGCCTTCCATCCCTCGTTCGCAGCCTTCTGCGTATCCGGCGCTGCGACGAGGCCGCTGTAGTCCTGCGCGTCAGCTCCGATGGCATGAAGCTTCCAGTCGCCGCGAGCCCAGACCATCCGCACCGGGAACACGCCGGTGGTCTGGGCCGTGCCTCCGTGGGCGTTGACGAAGGTGCTCTCCGTCAGCAGGAGAACCAGTGCGCTGTCTACCGCCGCATTGCGCAGTTGGTACATCTGCGCGGTCGTCTGGAACGTGATCGGCGGGTTCAGTGGGCCGGACGTCGGCAGTTGCAGATCGGCGCGCAGGCGGACGGTGCTCTCGGCAAGGTTCGTCGGCAGAGCACTGCTTCCCGGGTCTCCGACGACGCGCATCACCGAGGCGGCGTAGTCCGGGTCGAGCGTCGATGCGGCCGCGTCGAGGTATTCGGCAGCCGCGCTGATCGCGCCGATGGTGGTGTGCGGGTATCCGGTCTCCACGCCGTCCGCCAGGCGGGCGCCCTGAACGACGGTCACGCCGCCGGACGGGACCGGGATCGGAGACGTGCTCGGGGCAGGGGAGGGGCGTCCAGATGCGTTGCTCGCGTGTCCGTGGTGGCCGGCGAGCAAGGGAACTGCGACGAGTGTGAGCACCAGCAACGCACCGACGGCGAGGGCTGCCGGGAGAAAGCGCCTGGTGCCGATAGCGTTACGCATCGTGACTCCGAGTGGCGGTGATGGGCTTGTGGACGGGCGCGCGATCGGAGCCCAGGCGGTAGGAGGCGGAGGTCAGCGTGATCGCGAGCGCGATCACGACGGAGCCGAGGACGGCGCAGATCAGTGTGACCTTGCCGCGCTCGGCCATCTCGGCGCGCTTCGACGTGTTGCCGAGCGCGATCATGCCGCCGGCCACTACTGCCGCCCCCGCGCAGCACACCAAGGCGCCCCACTTGATCCACGACAGCATCGTGACCAGCGCGTTCGCTCCGTCGGGCGCAACGGGCGGCGGATCGGGCACCACGCCCGCGACATGCGCGAGCAGTTGGGCGGCAGCTTGGTGGAGAGCTATCGCGATCATGGCTTTCACCTGCTCCTTTTGGGGTGAGCGATGATCAGCCGCCCCGAGGTGCTAGCTGCGATGGTTCGCGCGTCCTCGAAACTGGGTCAACTGTTCATCTATGCAAACAGGGTGAAACCACCATAAGATCACCCATATTGGACGTGTCAACCCATGCGAACGAGGTAGACTGAAATGACCGAGAAGTGTTCACGGCAGCCGACGGCGTCCATCCAGCTGGCGCACCGGGAAGGGACGGACCATGAGCGAGCAGGCCACGGGCGCGGGCGAGGAGCCGGCGAATCCCGCTGGAGCTGCCGAGGCTGCCGGTTTCGGCGACGATTCGCCCGAGATCGAGCAGGCGGAGCCGGGCGTCATCGCGGAGCGGTTGCGCTACCTGTTCGAGCACAAGCGCAAGCCCGACGGGAAGAAGTACTCGTACCGCGAGGTGCTCCGGGCGATCGACGAGCAGGGAGGCCCGTCGATGTCGGTCGGGTACCTGTCGCAGCTGGTCACGGGTGTGCGTACGAACCCGATGATGGACGCGATCCAGGCCTTGGCAGGGTTCTTCGAGGTACCGTTGTCGTACTTCGACGCGAACGAGAACACCGAGGAGACCAACCAGCAGCTCAAGCTCGTAGCTGCGATCCGGCACGCCGGGGTGCAGGACGTCGCAATGCGCTCGGTGGGTCTGCCGCCGGAGAGCGTCGAGTTGATCCTCAGCATGATCGATCGCGTGCGACAGGTCGAAGGACTGCCGCCCGCGGAGGACACACCGGGCCAGAACGGCTAGCACCACCTGCGCCTCGGCCCCGGGCGGGTGACCGCTCGTGACCCGCGAACTCGCCCGCCGCGAATGTGAAGCGCTCGTCGCCGAGCTCGACATCCCAGAGCCCTTCGATCTGGACGAGCTCTGCCAACGCATCGGGGCTCAGCGCCACCGGCCGATCGTCCTCATGCCGACGGCGATGGCCTTCGGCAACCTGTGCGGGCTCTGGATGGCCACGGCGCAGGCCGACTACGTCTTCTACGAAGAGAACACCTCGCGGCTGCACCAGAAGCACATCGTCTGCCACGAGGTCGGCCACATCCTGCGCGAGCACTCGTCGAGCGGGACGCTGGGCTCCGACATCGCGAGGGCGCTGACGGCCGCTGTCCAACCGGGCGATGTACAGCGCGTGCTCGGCCGGGACACCTACAACGACGACCAGGAGTTCGAAGCCGAGCTGATCGCCACACTGATCATGCGGCGAGTCAGCCGAACGCAGGCCGCTCACGTGCCCACGGCGGTGAATCCGTCCGCCGCGAAGGCCGTCGCGCGCATCGCCCGCTCTCTGTCGAGGGGTGATGAAGCATGACGATCATCCTCTACCCGGCCTGCGCGCTCTTCGCCTGGTTCTTCGTGCTCAGCGGCGCTCCCGCGACTCCGCGAGGTACGACGGGATCCAGAGCGCGTCGCGGTATGGCTGATGTTCCTCGCGTTCGCCGTCGTGTTCACGGTCGGTTCCTCACCGCTCCGTAGGCACCTCGACGGATTCGCCAGCATCACCGAGTTCTCCTCGTGGCTCGCCGAAAGCCTCGTCGTGAGCTACAGCGTCGCCGCGCTCGCCCTGCTCCAGCTCTGGAACTACGAACGACCCGAAGCACGACGTCGCGTCGCCATCAGCACGACCGTCGTCGCCGCCGTCCTCGTGGCAATGGCTGTCCTGTTCTTCCTGAGCAACGCCGAGCACGCCGGTAACCACAACTTCGTCCACTGGTACAGCTCGTCAGGATTCTTTGACGCGTACCTAGTCATCTACCTGCTTACCTTCGGCGCGACGAACATCGAGATCGCCCGCCTCTGCCTGCGCTTCGCCCACCTGATGACCCCAAGCCGGCTGCGCACCGGACTGCGTACTGCCGCTGTCGGAGCGCTCGTCAGCCTCGTATACGTGGGCGACAGGTTGATGGACTTCGTCGTCGCGCACTTCGGCGTGAACCTCGCCGCGTGGGACCCGCTGCCCGAAGCCGGAGCGAGTATCGGCTCGATGCTGATCATGCTCGGACTCACGATGCACATGTGGGGGCCGCACGTCTCCGGACTGCTGCGCCGCTACCGGCGGCTGCGCGGCTACCGGCGACTGCGGCCTCTCTGGAAAGAGCTCTACAAACGGGACCCAGGCATCGCCCTCGACACACCGAGCTTTGGTCTCGGCCGTTGGCGAGCGATGCCGCGACGTCTCCGGGACTTCGACTACGTCGTCGAGCGTAGGGTCATCGAAGTGCGAGACGGAGTGCTCGCGCTTCAGCCATACCTCGATCCGGCCGCCGCCCTCCAAGCGCGCGAAGCCGCTGCTCGCCGTGGGCTGACCGGCGACGAGGCTGACGCAGCCGTCGAAGCCGAAGCGATCCGGGCCGCGCTCGATCGAAGCAGCCGGGAGGGAGCGGAGCGCGTTCCGACCGCGTCCGTCACGATGAACACCGCTCCCGAAGATCTCGACGCCGAGCTCATCTGGCTCTCGCGGGTGTCGAAGTACTTCAAGGCGACGCGCAGGCGACTGTCGACGACGCCCGCTCCCGTCAGCAGCCGTTGACCACCACCTTCTCCAAATCGGACGAGGAGTTCTCCATGTCAGTACACGGTCATCCCCAGTCCATGACCATCGCTGAGCCCGTCAACCTGGTTCCGGACCTCGCCGGTTGCCCCTATGCCGCGTACGCGCGGCTGCGCGCCGAGGGCGGTGCACACCAGGCCGTGATGGTCGAGGGCCTGCCGGTGTGGGTGATCAGTCGTCACGAGGACGTTAAAGCCCTGTTGGCGGATCCGCGGATGTCGATGAACGCCCGCACCGCTGGCGGAGGCTATCCGGGCTTCCGGTTCCCTCCCGCGCTCAACGAGCACCTGCTCAACGTGGACGCGGCGGACCACGCCCGGATCCGGCGGCTCGTCTCCAAGGCCTTCACCCCACGCCGAGTAGACGAGTTGAGTGACGCAATCCGCGATACCACGGACGTGCTCCTCGACGCCATCGCACCGAGCGGCCAGAGCGACCTGCTCTCTGACCTCGCCGTGCCGCTTCCCATCGAGGTGATCAGCTCGGTCCTCGGCATCCCTGCCGAGGACGGCGCCGCCTTCCGCCGCTTCACCTCGACGCTGATGGACCCGTCTGACCAAGCGCGTGTCGCTCGGGTCGGCGTCGTACGGGAGATGCACGCGTTCTTTGTCGAGCTCGTGGCCCGAAAGCGCAGCCAGCCTGGTGACGACCTGTTCTCCGCGATGATCGAGGCCAGCGAGACGGGGGAGCGGCTGAGCGAGGACGAGATGACCTCGCTCGCGTTCCTCATCCTGTGGGCCGGGTTCGAGACGACCGTCTACGCGATCGCGACCGGCATCAGCCTCGTGCTCACGGACGCTAAGGCGGCGGAGCTCGTGCGCAAGCAGGAGTCACCGCACACCGAGGCCATGGAGGCGCTGGCTGAAGAAGTGCTCCGGCTCGAAGGCCCGCTGCTGACCGCGATCCGCCGCTTTCCGACCGAGGACATCGACGTATCGGGCAGGACGATCCCCGCCAGCAGCACCGTGCTGCTCGCCATCTCCTCGGCCAATCGCGACCCCGAAGCGTTCGCCGAGCCCGACGACTTCAGATCCGATCGTGGTGCGGCCGCGCATCTCGCGTTCGGCCACGGCCCGCACTACTGCCTCGGCGCTCCGCTCGCCCGGCTCGAGATTCGCACCGCGATCTGGTCGCTCCTGCACCGGTTCCCGGACGTCGAACTCGCCGTCCCGCGCGAGCAGCTCACATGGAAGCCCGACTACCGCCAGCACGCCCTGACCGCGCTCCCGATCCGCTTCACCGCGCAGTCCGCCCGATGAGGAGATGGCCATCATGCACGTCAGTCCCGCCGTAGCCGCCGCGATATCCGCACCGATGTTCGTCATAGCCTCGCTCGCCGCCGTCGCCGGAGCGATCTCCTCGGCCCCCGACTCGTCCACGGCGCCCGTATGCGCGCCCGGAGCCCACGGAGCGCCTACCGCCGTCGACAACCTCAGTGCGGCCCAGCTGAGCAACGCCCAGATCATCGCCCAGGTCGGCACCAGCATGGGCGTCCCGATGCCCGGCGAGACGATAGCCATCGCCACCGCACTTCAGGAGTCTGATCTCCAGAACCTGAACTATGGCGACCGCGACAGCCTCGGCCTGTTCCAGCAGCGACCGTCGCAGGGCTGGGGCACGCCCGCCCAGATCATGATCCCGAGCTACGCCGCCCGCCAGTTCTACACCCAACTGCTCCAGGTCCCCGGCTGGCGCACGATGCCCACGACCGTGGCTGCCCAAGCGGTCCAGCGCAGCGGATACCCCGACGCCTACGCGAAATGGTCTGACGAAGCCGCGCGGCTCGCCACCGAGTTCACCGGCACCACGTGTACGGCAGACAGCTCAGGCGACAACACCGCGGCGGCCGCCGTCACCGCGGCTGGCTACCACATACCCGCCGGGACACCGGCACCCATCGTCGCTGTGATTACCTTCGCTCTCGCTCAGCTCAAAAAGCCCTACGTCTACGGCGCGACCGGCCCCAATGCATACGACTGCTCCGGCCTCGTCCAAGCCGCCTACGCCCGCATCGGCGTGGAACTCCCCCGAACAACGTTCGACCAGGTGAACATCGGCAGTCCGATCTTCAACGTCAGCCAGCTTCAGCAAGGCGACCTGCTCTTCATCCCCGGCTCCGACGGTACCGTCCAAGCGCCCGGCCACGTCGGCATGTACCTGGGCAATGGTGTCCTCATCCAGGCACCGCAGACCGGCGACTTCGTGAAGATCAGCCCCCTGAGCCAATGGCGCGATTCCCTCGTCGCTATGCGCCGCATCGTCGATTGAGACGGAGGCGTTGGTCTCGCTGAGCTTGGCATGGCGGTGATCATGGCCACGCGGCTCACGGGAAACCACGGCCTGCGTAGCATGCAGTTAGAGTCGCTGGTGTTAAATTGGGCGTGTCAGATCGGCGGCATGTGCACAATGTGCGGATGGACTTGTTTGATCTCGATGCGGAGCCTGAGGAAGTGCTCGCTCATCCGAGACAGCAGGCGGCGTTGGTGCGGATCGCGGTTTTGATCGGTCAGCTGCGCGCGTGCTCGAACATCGAGGACGGGTATGCCTTTCAGCAAGATCTTCTGGGCTGCATCCTCGAAGTCGAGCGAGACTTCAACGGGCTGAGTAGGGCCGTTAAGCGGATGGCCGCCGGAAAACGGCCACAGCAGGATGCCCCTGAACCACAATCGGACCGAGACCGGGCTGACCTCGCCACGTGGCGGCTGGAGCGAGACATTTGCCAGCGGGTTGCCCGGCAGTACCGATGTGTCGGTGATGCGCTGGCGTGGCGAGTCTTCGGGTTCGAGCGGCAGCACATCCTGGCGTTGTCCAGGAGCCAGGACTCGGGTGTGATGGCGGACAAGCTTGGGCTGCAGCGCGAGATCGAAGCTGCCGACGAGGCGTATCGAGATGGGCGGTTCGCGCTTCTGCACGATTTGACCAACTGCCTCCGCATCGGCGACATCACCTACTTCAACGAGGACGGGCCACTCACACGCGAGCTCAAGACCAACGAGATGAAAGAGGAGCGCAACACTCCGCAGACTCGTCGTGTGAAGGCCGCACGGCGTGCGATCGGCGGTAGGGCGCCGCTTCCTGGAGACAACCCGTGTGAGCGCCTGTACGACCTGCGTATCCCGTTCAAGGCGCATTTGGGGGTACTCGCCGATGGCCTCGATCGCGCGGTCACGCAGGGGATCTTCACTGCTTGTGTTCCCGGTGATCGGACCCTCCTGGTCATGGACCTCGGCGGCGTCCAAGCGAAGGGGTGGAGCGTGGACGACTTCCACGAACGACTGCGCAGGAAAATGGCGGCTGTCCGGCGGCGAGCGCACTTTTCCGTGGGCGACGAGTGGATCATCAACGCCACCAGCCTCGATAGCGTATCGCGTGACCCGCTGCGGGTGCCGTTCGCGGCCTACCCGTTCCATCCCGCGCTTTGCACTCGCCTGATCGGAGACATCGCCAGCTTCGTCGTTGAGACCCCTGGGCCAGCACTGGCGCAGTCGCTGCGTGACGCCGGCCTCCATGCGGCGTGGACTCGGCCTGGAACAACTGCGGATCTGAAGCCTGGCGAGGTCGTCATGAAGATTACGTCGGTCAACCGAGTCCCGCATGGCCGTGGGATCATGGAAACCACGCGGACACTCGAGATGCGGCGCTCGGAACTTGAGCGCTACCTGATGGAGTTCATTGAGCAGGCTACGTGGATCGAAGGCATGAAATCGTTGATCGCCGAGCCACGCGCCCCGGGACGGCCGTGGCCGCATTACCGCGATGAGCACCGGGTATGGCGATAGGTCGAACCCGTTGGGAGAGCGGACGGTTTCGCTGGAGCAGGGGCTGCGTCACAGCCAGCCGAGCTGCTTGAGGTCGATGCTCAGCCATTTGTAGGCCAGATTGGTTGCGGGTGAGTGGTCGTAGACATCGAGCGCGCCGGTCTGAGCGCCTCCGGCGGCCGCGAATGCCGCTGCAGTGACGCCGCGCGGGATCAGCCGAGTGAGGTTTCGTGCACGCGGTACCGAGGAGTGGCTCTCGTGCCACTCGTGTTCGGCGACTTGGCGGATCGTCACGTGCGGCGTGGCGATGACTGAGCCGGGGGTGAGCGGCTGATCTGTGTCGAGATTATGGTCGGGGTCGAGCGCGCTGAATGTGTAGTCGAGAAGTGGTGAGCCCTGGAAGCCGGACTTGTCGCTGGTGATGAGCGTTCCCTCGACCTTGGGCTGGCCCAGTGCGGCAAGGCTGAGCGTGCGTCCGATCCGGGGGAAGTGGTCGGCGACGAGCTGGCCGTAGCCGAGCAGGGCCTCGCGCCAGACCGATTCAGTCAGCTCGCGCAACCGCTCAGGTGAGTAGGCGTGCCAGACCCAACCCCGATCCCGATAGCCGGGTGGATTGTCTGGTGCGGGAGCGGGTCTGCGCAGTAGTTCTCCGCGACCGACGAGTTGTTCGCAGCGGCTCGCGAGGTGGTGGAGTTCGTTCAGGCGACTGGTCGTTCCGTCGGTTGACCTCATTGCGATGAAGTTGCCGTCGATGCTGGCTTCCGCGATCTCGATTGCCCTGAGGACCACGGCGGGATCGATTGGCTGGTGGTTGGTGTTGCCCTGCCCGACCACGAGGCATGCCAGGTGCCAGTCTCGTTCCGCAGCGAGATGACTGCCCGGGCGTACGAGAAGGGAACGCCGCTCGATCAGAGGTTTGAGTTGCATGACAATGTGCTCTGCGGTCCACTGCCATTGCCAGTTGGCGCGGGACGCGACGTGAGCAGTACTGCGGGACGGCCCCCAACCAGGTCTTCCGATCAAGGGTCGGATCGCCTCCAGTTCCGGAGGCGCGTGCGAAGGGTTCAGGCAGAAAACCTCCGGCAGTTGGCTACCCGCAGCAGCCCAGCACGCTTCGAACGTCCCGTCCACTGAGAGCCCCACGCCGAGGGAGCGAAGCGTCCCGTCAGGAGCGTCGAAGAGAAGAAAGTGGCGCAGTTCCCGCAGCCCGTTGAGCCACGCGCTCATTGCGTTTCGCACGGCGCGCCCGGCACTTAGCGTCGCCTGCGCGGAGGCAGGTGCGTGGGGTTGAGGCGTCGAGTCTTGTACCTGCGTTCCAGAACCCTCACGGACCCGGTAACCGGAGACCGTCAGTGCTTCGCGAACCAGCCAGCTGGCGAGTCCGGGGTGGGCGCGCGCCATAGGGTCGAGCAACTGGTCGGCGGCTATCTCCGGATTCGTGGCAAGCGCGACCGCGATCGGGTAGCGCCAGGTTACCGCAGCTGAGAGGTCACTGACGATGTCGTCGATGGGTACTTCACGGTGAGTGAGCGCCTCAGCGGCGAATACCTGCTCAAGGATTGCGAGTGGGAAGCGTAATTCGCCATATTGGCCTTCAGCGAGGATGCGGGAGGCTACCAGGTCTCCGCCAAATGCGATGTCGCTCGCGCGAATCTGGACGCCATTGGTTGCCGCGATGGCGATGCGCCGCAGCGTTGCGCGGACCTGTTCCCGCACCACTACTACCCCTGTGCGCCCGGCAACTGCCTCAAGGGCGCGTTCCGCGAGCCTGTGTAGGAGCGAAGGTCGGTCCGCGAGGTCGGAAAGGGAGGCGGCCTCCGCGCCGATCAGGACCGCTAGCAGTGGAGTGCGCGCCGCCTCGGCTAGTTCGGGAGTGAGCCTGTGGGCCATCTGCCATTCGGGGATCTGCGCGATGGAGGAGGCGATTTCGATGCCGCGTTCGAGAGTCAGTTCCGTGATCGGAACGATCTCACTGGTGGGTACCGGGTAGCCCGGTCGGATCGTCGCCACGACGCGGACGTTTCCAGCCGACTCAGCGAAGACGGCTGCCTCATCGAGGAGTTCGCGTACGCGGCGCAGGTCGTTGATCGCGTCCAGTTCGTCGAGTACGAGATCGCAGCCGAGCGAAAGAAGGTGTTCCTCACCACCGCACGCTTGCGCAACCATTTCAGGGAGCCCCCGCTGGGTTGCGCGTGCGGGCATCCATACCGGCACGGGCCCCGCACCACCGGCGTACGTGTCGATCGACGAACGGTGCCAGATCTCGGCGATCTCGCTCTTACCCGTGCCAAGTTCCCCGACTAAGACGAGGATCCGGCCGGGCTCAAGCGTGATCAACGGGCTCGGAAGCTCAGTGGCCGACAGCGCGTCCAGAGCACGTAGCAGCATCGTGTCGTCGTCGACGATGTTACGGAGCCTCCGACGCGTGCGAGTCTCGGAGATCCGCCGGAGACTGTCAGCATCAGCCGGAACGCCGCGGGATGCCAACCAGCGCGGCATCTGTGTCTGATCCCGAAGGACCCGCGCCTGCGCGTCACGTTTCCACCGGTGTAGGAGATCGACAACGAACCGCTGCTCGTCAGCGTCGATCAGCTTGCTGCAGGTCTGGCACAACCAAATGCCATTGGCCTGCGCAGCTCGCTCTTCTGCCGATAGCGACTTGTCATAGCGAGGGCCACCTTCGGCCGCGGCGGTGATGTGCGCCGCCACACCGATATTGACAGCCTTCTCCGGGTCTTGAGCAGGGCCCGAAGTGGGCTTTTGGCAGACCGGATTGCTGCACCGATGACCCACGCGCCGCGCGAGCATGGTTTTCACGAGCGCGGAGAAGTCATCGCGCGGGTTTGACACGACTCCCAGAGTAGCCGTGGGCGAGGAGATGGGAGTAGAGGAGTTTGAGAGCCCTGGCCGTGATTGTGTGATAGTTGGCCGCTCTGAGCCTTTTGCGGGAGGGGACCGGTCCGGCCGAGGGAGCGCGCCCGGCGCCCAGCCCGCGGGAGATCACGTCCTAGATCATGCGCCCACGTGGCGGACTGAGCCGGGAGGAAGCCGATCGTCTCGACCAGGTCCGCGGACACACGGACCCGGACAACGAGACCTGGACCAGCGTTTACGACCTGCGCGGCCGCGTCACCGAGAAGGAAGACCCCACCGCCGGCAACTCGTTCATGGCCTACGACCCGAACGGCAACCTCGTCCAGTCCGAGGACTCCCGCAGCAAGTACATCTCCTACGTCTACGACAAGCTCGGCCGAACAACCGCCGAATACGCCGCCCAAAACGTGGCCGCCGATCAGACCGCAGGGCCGAGCGGCACTCAGATGTACCAGTGGTACTACGACAACAGCAACCATGCCATCTCCGGGATGACCAATCCGATCGGACAACTGACCACCCAGACCACGTACGCGAACGGCGCCACCTACACCGAGCAGACAGCCGGGTTCAACATCTTCGGCGAATCTCTCGGCGAAGAGATCATCATCCCGTCCACTGTCACTGGGCTCGCCGGCACCTACACGATCACGCACACCTACACCACGTACACGGGCCTGCCGTTCAAGGACACCTACTCCAGCTTCGGCGGCATCAACAGCGAAACCACCGAGCACAGCTACAGCGGACTGTTTGACAGTCCCAGCGAGCTGGCCGACGCGAACTATGGCTACGCCCAGTACGTCGACTACGACGCGTACAGCCGCCCCACTCAGGAGCAGATCGGCGGATCCACCGGCACCGCCGAGATCACCAACACCTACGACGTACACACCGGAAGCCTGCACGAGCAGAACATCTCGCGCCAGACCGCCACCCCCACCGCCGTCGACGACACCGTTTACACCGACGACCCGTCCGGCAACATCACCCAGCAGACTGAGACCCGCCTCGGGTCCTCCAGCGACACCGAAACCCAGTGCTACCAGTACAACGGTCTCGACCAACTCAACCAGGCCTGGTCCGCCACCGCCGCCTGCACCACGGCACCGACCGCGAGCAACGTCGCCAACACCCTCGGCACGGGCAGCGCCTACTGGGACTCCTGGACCTTCAACAACGAAGGCGACCGTACCGGCCAGACCCAATACGCCATCGGCACCGCGACCACCAACACCACCACTACCTACACCTACAGCAGCAGCCAACCCCACACCCTGGCCAGTACAAGCACCACCGGCGGGACCACCGCCAACACCAGCTACGGATACGACACTGCCGGCAACACCACCGGCCGCACCACCCCGACCGACGGCACCCAAACCCTGAACTGGAACAACGCCGAACAACTCGCCTCTGTCAACACCACCACGGCAGGCACGGCCAACACCGCCGGAACCAGCAGCTACGTCTACGACCCCTCCGGCAAACTGCTCCTGCAAATCACCCCGACCGCCACCACTGTCTACTTCGAAAACGAACAAGCCACCCACAGCACCAGCAACGGCGCAGTCACCGGCATCCGCTACCTCGCACTCCCTGGTGGCGGCACGGCCGTGCGCACCGGCAACACCACCAACTACACCTTCGAGATCACCGACCAGCACGGCACCGCCGACCTCGACCTCGACTACACCTGCCAAACCCCCACCTGGCGCCAATACGACCCTTACGGCAATTCTCGCGGCGCTACCGCCACCTGGGTTGACAACCGGGGATTCCTCAACGATGTCAACGACACCAGCACCGGCATCACCGACATCGGAGCCCGTTGGTATGACGCCAGCCTCGGAAGGTTTGCAAGTCTCGATCCCGTCTTCGAAGCGTGGGACACCCTAGCTCTCGGCGGCTACACCTACACCGACGGCAACCCCGTTGGCGAAGCGGACCCGACGGGTCTTATGCTCCCCTATGGCAAGGCGGCCAGCGACGGGTGCACCACCCAGGCGCAATGCAATTCAGATGTCGTGCAGTACAACAAAGAAGTCCTCAGGAACGCAATCACCGAAGCGGGCTGGGACGAGCAGACGGAATGGCACGCGCGAAAGATAGCTGCACAGTATCGCTGCGGCGGAATCAGCACCGATACCAACTGCGGAACACTGAGCTGGCAACAAGAGCACGAAATCCAGTACAAGTACACTCAGCAGCTCGAGTTACTTCAGAACGAACTCCTTAAAATCGACAACACCCTCTGGCCCGGGCTCGCCGGCTGCATAAACGGCAACCAGAACGGCGACTGCGTTCCAGCCGTAGCGACCGGCATCACGTTTGCCAGTGGCGCTGCGGAAGACGACGGCACGAACGCACCCGCCTGCGGAGGAGACAGCTTCACGGCCGACACGAAGGTCCTCACCTCTACGGGCAAGACAGTGCCGATCACCTCGCTCAAGGTCGGCGACAAGGTGATATCGGCCAACACCACGACCGGGAAGAACCAAGCTGAAACCGTGGACGCAGTCCTTGTCCACCACGACACAAACCTCTACAACCTCACCGTCGAGACCGGCCACGGCATCGAAGTCATCCACGCGACCGCCAACCACCTCATCTGGGACCTCACCCAGCACGCCTGGATCCAAGCTAGCAAGATCCACAAGGGCGACCGGCTCCTCACGGAGAATGGCGCTACGGCAACAGTGGACGGCGGCAGCGCTCCCGCCGACCAAACCGGTTGGATGTGGGACCTCACCGTACACGACCTGCATGCGTTCTACGTGTTGGCGGGCAACACGCCGGTCCTCGTGCACAATGCCGGTGGTGCGGCCAACTGTCTTATCGGCCAGCAGGGTGAGGCGGCGTCTGGGATCACCAAGAACACGCGGACGATCATCATCAATGGGCGGCCGCGCATCCCAGATGAGCTCGATCCGGCTGCGGGTATCATTGGTGAGGTGAAGAACGTGAAGTATCAGTACCTCTCGACCCAGCTGAAGGACGACCTGTCGTATGCGCAAGCGAACGGCTTTCAGTTCAATCTATATGTGAATAGCGCGACTCAGCTCTCCAGCCCCCTTCAGTCCCTGGTTGACTCAGGGCAGATCAACCTCATCAGGAACATTCCATGACGGGTGAGAATAGCTCTAGCGTGAATTCCGGGCGGTTGACGCACAAGCAAGCTGTCGAGAAGGCGCTAAGCGACCCAGTGGCGCGCGCGGCAATTGCGAGTGATCCGCGTGTGGCTCAACGGCGGCAACTCTATGCGGAGAGTGCGGCAGGATTGCTCGCTGAACTGGCCGACCTGGGCTTCCGTGTCGAGAGCGTCGGCGAGCTCGCCCGTCAACGCATGAAGTACGAGGCAGCGGTACCGGCTCTGCTCAGGTGGCTTCCTCGAGCGACGTATCTACCGCTGGCCGAGGATATTGTTCGGACGCTCTCTGTCACCTTCGCAAAGAAGCGGGCATTGCCAGAGTTCTTGAAGTTCTTCCGCTGCCCACCGGACGTGGAAGACCCGATGCGCCCAGCAACCTCAGAGCCAGCCAGCGAGCATCTCCGTTGGGTCGTCGGTAATGGGTTGGGTATATTTGCAGGGCCTTCAGTTGCTGACGAGCTCATTGAGCTCGCCCTCGACAAATCGTTCGGTCAGGCACGAACGCAGATCGTCCTTGCCTTGCCGAAGACGAAAGATAGCAGGGTGGGCGATGTGCTGATTGAGCTTCTCGACGATCCCACTGTTTGTGCATTCGCCATTGAGGCGCTTGGAAAGACGAAGATCGTCGCAGCCGAAGGGTCGATCGAGAGACTTCTCGACCACCCGGATAAGAATATTAGAGACCAAGCCAAGAGGGCTCTTAAACGTATCCGAAGCTGAGCCTGAATCAGCCGATTAATTAGCGCTCTCGTGTGCGGCAAGCAGACCCGGTAACGTACGCTGGGCCGTCGTACAAGTTTTCGCAGTCGACGGGTGAGGGGTAGTCGACTCGCGAATGGCGCGAGGTCAGCGTGGCGACTGACACGCGTCGTCGGGAGCGGCCGCGCACGCGGATGGCCGGTGTGACTCCGCGCGGAGACCAGGTGCGGGAGGTGGGCGGCGTTATTGAGAACCCGACCTCGTCTTCGAAGACGAGCCAGAAACCGAGCGCCGCCCGGGCTTTTCTGCATCTGGCCGGGTCTCCTTCCTTCAAGCCGCGACGGCCTCATCGTTGCGCTCAAGCCCGCGACGCGCCGGGACCTGGTGGGACCAGCCGTCCCGGTGCAGCAGCGCGGCCACGCCACGGGGGCATGTAGGACTTGTGGAACGGGCGGCGCGTCGTGTTCCGGGAGAGCGTCCAGTCTGGTCCGGCCAGCCGCGCGCGACCGGACCCTTGTCCGACTCCTGCTTGAGCATGGCGAACAATCCATCGCTCAGGATCGGGCGAGGGGCCGGCCTCTTCGAGAGCAGACCCGCCTCACTGCCCTGCGACCATGCCTTGCGCCAGCCCTGCACGGAGTGCGCCTGGGGGTCAGGGGGTCGCAGGTTCAAATCCTGTCAGCCCGACAGTGAAGTAGCAGGTCAGAGGCCGTTTCCGCCGGAAGGTGGGGCGGCCTTTCTGCTTACCGTGTGTGACGTGGTCGCATTGTGGTCGCGCGGGATCGTGGTCGCAGGGGTCGGTGTCGTCGGATGACAGGGTTGGTCGGGTGTTTCGGTGTCTCGGTCGGTTCGGTGCGGTGGTCGCGGAGTGGTCGCCGTCCTGATTCCAGTGGCACGGGCGTCGTCGGGTGTCGGCTCGCTCGGTCGGCTCGGGTCAGCGTGTTGTCGATGGTGTCCACGGCGTCGCGGGCGGCTTGCGCGGTGAGGTGGGAGTAGATGTTCGCAGTGGTCGACAGGGTGGAGTGGCGCAGGGTCTTGGAGACGACGGTGAGCGGGACGCCTTCGGTAATCGAGATGGTCGCGGCCAGGTGGCGGAGGTCGTGGACCGTACAGCGCGGGACGTCGGCGTGGTCGCTGAGTGTGTGGAAGTGCCGGAGGACGTAGCCGGGGTGCAGCGGTCGTCCGTCGGGGCGGGTGAAGACGTATCCGCCGCCGAAGTCGTGGGCCGTAGTCGGTGTTTTTTCGTTGGCGCGGTGTTCGAGGGCTGTGGCGACGCGGTCGGAGATGGCGATCCAGTTCTTGCTGGTGCGGGTCTTCGGGGTGCCGAGGACGAGTCGGTTGTTGTCGACGGCGCACAGGCTCCAGCGGATGTAGAGCGTGCGGGTGTCGAGGTGGATGTCGTTCCAGTGCAGTCCGAGGGCTTCGCCCTTGCGCATGCCGGTGCCGATGAGGACCTCGATCAGGTCGGCGAAGGCCGGGTCGGCGCTATGGCGGTGGCGCAGGAACCGGGCGGCCTGTTCGGGTGTCCAGATGCGGCGTTCCTGGGCGGCGGGTCGGGGCAGGACGGTGGGTCGGGCGGGGTTGCGGGGTAGGCGGTGTCGGCGTACGGCGTCGCCGAGGGCGCTGGAGAGGGTGGCGAGGATCCAGTAGACGGTGACCTGTCCGCGGCCGTTGGCGAGTTGGGTGTGGACGTAGGCGGCGATGTGCGTGTAGCCGAGGTCGTCGAGGCGTACGGTGCCGAGTGCGGGGATCAGGTCTTGGTGGACGTGGGCGTTGTAGCGGGTGAACGTGGTGGGTTTCAGCTGTAGTCGCTTGGCTTCGAGCCATTCGGTGAGGTAGTCGGCGAGGGTCTGGTTGGGGTCGGCGTTGAACCCTGCGGCAGTGCCCTCGAGCAGGCGGCGCAGCGCGGTGCGGGCGGTTTCCTCGGTGGGGAACCCGCCACGGCGGATCGTGCTGCGCCGTTCCGGGTTGGGTAGGTCGACGGCGAAGCTCCAGGTTCCGTGGCCCGGGTCGGTGTGCAGGGTGGGGCAGCCGGCTCCGAGTTGGCGGTGGTTGTGGTCGCGGCAGCCGCAGCGGCGGTAGACGCGGCCCCGGTTCACGGTGTTACGCATGATGATCGCTCCTAAATCGACAGGAGCAGGAGCCGACGAACCCATTGTCGACCTCGCGGGGATCCCCGCGACCACACCGCGACCACAACGACTTACACGGCCAGGTGACCTGCGGCGATCCCTTGACGCGGCGCAAAGTGTGCGCCCGCGAAAAGCGGTTGTGACGAGCCTCCGGCCTGCCTGGCAGCATGCGTACCGGGGCGCGTTCGACTCACCTCCGCGGGGACGACAGTGTCGTGGTCGGGCCCTGCACCTGCCCAAGAGAACTAGCCCCGCGTGCGCGGGGGTAGTTCCCCAGACGGGAAACAGGTTGGCTGCTGGAACTCTCCTCTCGCGGTCGCGGGAGGAGAGTGCGAAGGAATCCCTCCGAGGTCGTGTGGCTGGCCATTCATGCGTGGAAGCGCGTCGGGCCGCGGCTCTAAGCACCTGGCCAGGCGCGATGGTAGGAACCCTATGGTCAGCACGTCTGTGAGGCGCTACAGCTTCTGGATGCGCGGGTTCGGGTCGCTGGCATTCGTGAGAATCCTGGGGCGGTGGTCGTGGGGTTGCGCGGTTGGGGTCTCGGTCGTTCACCCGGTTCAGCGCTGATGTGCGGCATGGTCTCCGCCCCGATCAGTTCTTGGAGAAGACGTTCAGAGAGCTGACGAGCAATGTCTGCGCTGTCCAAGGAACGCCGTGCGTCGAGCAGCGCGAGCAGGGCAAAGCCCCGGGACGCAAGCGAGTATCATGAGGCCGCTGTTCGCGCGTCGCCGCCGAGGCGTAGATCATGGCAGCAGGTTCACACCCGTGACCTCACCAGTTGTAGCGATTTCGTCGATCTTCATGGTGGCGTCGATTCGTTGCGGTGATCTGGCGGAGGTACGCACTGCAGTCAGCGAACCGCCAGCAGTGCCGACCTGAATGTCAAGGGAGATCAGGCCATCGGGCGCGTTCGATCGTCGCTCGGCCAAGTCGGGGGCGAGTGCGGTCAGCTGCTTGATGAGATCGGGTATCAGGCTTCGTTGACGGCCGCCGCGCTCTAGTCGGACGGCCTGTCGGCCCAGAAGCGGCGCGATGTCCCTCGGTAAATCCCCTTCTCCGGGAAGGGAGACCTCGTTGAGGTTCCCGAGCAGCAGGGGGATGACGTGGTTGCCATTCTCCAGCGCCAACCTGATCTCCCGGCGGACCCAGTCGTGAGGGTCGTCCAGCCGGCGGGCGCCGTTGCGGTTCTGCGCGGTGAGCCAGCCGGGGCCAATGCAGACGAGCATCACGCGGCACGAAGCGGCTCGGGCTTCCAGAACTGGTGTGAACTCCTGTCCTGGGCGTAGGGTCTGCCCCGCCTTGAACACGACCTCCGCGCCGAACGCCTCGGCGAGTTTCTCGTAGACGAAGTCCGGACCCCAGTCGCCGGCCTCGCCGCGGTAGCTGACGAAGATGACGGGCTCACGGTCGGGCATCAAGAGTCTCCAGTCGTGTGGCGGGGGGCCGCGGCCGCGCGGTGCGCGCCAGGGTGATGATGTCGGGCGCCAGGGCCCGAAGCCGGGCGGCCCGGCGTCGGGACAGGATCGACACGAGGCGTCGCAGGTCGCGTTGGATTGTGATCGACCCGTTCGGTACCGCGGGGAGAAAGGATTCGATGACATCGGCCGCCCGGTCGCACTCGTGGACGTGCGCGTACGCTGTCGCCTCCCTGATCGCAAAGCAAACCCGGGCGTGTCGGAAGGCCGGGTTCGGCTCCCGATCGTTCGGAAACGTACTCGGCATGGTCGTGGCGAACATATCCGCGGCCCTGCGGAACTCCTCCAGTTCCAGCAGCCCCGAGGCCTCGGTCAGGCGTGATGAGCTGAGCTCCGGGTCCCACGCCGGACCCCACTCCCAGTCCTCCGCGGACGGGGAGGACACGTCGTCGGAGACGTCGTAGAAGGCGTCCATCGCGCGCCGGAATCCCTCGCGGTCGCCGCTGCGGGCCCGAGCCCGGGACTCGCGTTGCAGGGCGATTCGGCGCAGTCTCGTCGGCAGGGCCGGGTCTGACAGCGCGAACTGGACGTGGTGCAGAGCGGAACGCGGATCGTCGGCCCGCAGCGCGGTCGCCGATTGGCGGATCGCAGCGTACGCGGCGATCGCGGTGTCTCCGCTGTCGGAGCCGAGACAGACGGCCAGGGCCAGCCATTCATGCATCGCCTGCGCGTCGCCTAGTTCCTCCGCGAGCCAGCTCAAATACTCCGCATAGCGCGCCTCGACGCGGCGATACGCGAGAGCTCGCCCGGCTGACGCCGTACGTGCGGCTGAGTGGAGTGCGACGAGCTGGGCGACGACGTCGTTCACTACGGCGGCAGGTCCGACGAGATGCCGTTGTGTGCGTAAACGCTCCAACTCCGCCGCAGCTTCGACGACAACCACGTTGACGGGCATCGGGGGCCGGGAACATCCGATCCGGGACAGCAACGACACGCTCGGGACCGTCACCGGATCCGTCGGGCGCCCGGATTCTGCGGCGAACAGCCTGACCAACGCGCCGCTCTGTCCGAGCTCTTTGTCCAACCGTCCCGCCACGTACTTCGTCCCGAGGGAATGTCCATTCTCAAGCTTGCTGACGTACACGTGTGAAAGTCCTGCCGCCTTTGCCAGATCACGTTGCGACAGGCCGACCGCGTTTCTAGCGCGTCGGATCTCCCCGCCGTAGCCGGCGGCTACCGGGCACTCCGCTTCAGGTGTGTGGCGCGTGGGCCGCGGCGCGACGACCGGGCCGGGCCGCTCGCATAAGGACTCGTAGACCCGCATCAGGCGCGTGGATGCGGGCCGCAGCCCGTTCTCGACCTTGCTCAGGTGACCCTTGCTGTAGTCGGTGAGCCGCACGATCTGCCCCAGGCTGACGCCCGACGCTTCGCGCAGCGCGCGAAGCGTCCTGCCGTCCCCGCTCGATGTCCCCATACGTAGCAAAGTACTGAAAAATCTGGCCTCCTGGGATGCGTCTCGCGACGCTATGGAGTACTTGGGGAGCGTCGAGTAAACACGCAACAGTTCTCCGCGCGCCGCCGGGTTGCTAGTTTCACTGATCGCCGAACACGTAGATCTGGGGGAATGATGGCTGATCCAGACACGGTGGCGATTCCGGTGCTCGCCGGAGCGGCACTCACCCAAGGAGTGTCGTTTCTGTACGGCCAGGCTGCCGAGGCGCTGCGGATCAGGCGAGAGGGCAGGGCGGCGCACCGTTCGGCCCTGCTCGTCCCCGAAGCCTTCGAACCTGCGGACTTCGCTGTAGTCCCCGATCTTGCCGTGCTCGATGCTCGAGCCCGCGAGCTGCGGATGCTGCTGGCCATCGCTGAGCCGTTTGCGGGGTGCTCTGCGGACGACCTCGACGGTGCAGACGAATCGTTCCGTGCCTGCTTCGGCCATATCCGCTTGGCCTTGGAGGAGATCTATGGCACCCGTTTCACGTTCTCTGGCGAACGGCGCCCCGGACCGCGCATCCAGCAGAGCGTCTCCGATGTTCGCGGCCGCACCACGGGAATGAGGGTCCGCGGCCAGGGGGCGAAAGCATCCGGAGAGATCGTCCAGCGAGTCAAAACCGTCCACCAGAGCGGTGAACTGACCGGCCTCGACATCGACTTCCGGGCCTGACTGCCAGCGGCAGAAGGTCACCGCGCTTTCTGACACGGCACGGCACAGCGATCGTAATCCGAGGGAGAACTGATGGACACGCTTGAGGCGGCGAACGCGACGACTCGACAGGAGATGGATGCGCCCGATCCACTCGACCACACCTTGGCGGTGGAGCGGAAACTTGAGCGGCTTGGGACCTCCATCCCCTCCACGTCGCCGGGCATCGAGGCGACTGCGCACGTGGAGAAGAACGACGGAGTCATCAATCTCTTGAACGTTGTGTTGACCGAGGCGCTGAAACTCTCGCACCTGGGTCCGGCCTACCTCGACGAGGTCCACGAGACATTTGCCGAGCCCGGTGAGAGCTTCGACCAGGCCTACAACACCCTGTGCGGCGAGCAGCGATTCGTCGTCCTGAAGCTGCGGCCGGACAGCGGGACGAAGACTGCGGCCATCGCCATGATCAGACGACTCGTGCTGGAGATGCATGTCGAGTCGAAGTATCTCCTCCCGCACGGCCCGACCGGCCTTCCCACGGCTGCGCTGGCCACTGAGAGGTGCCATGCCTTTCTCATGGATCTGTCCAAGGCGGAAGAGAGCCGACTCACCAGCGGGTTCGGGAGGGACCTCAAGGCCGCGTCGGCAATCCTGGCCGATGCGAACTCGTACCTGATCGTGCTGGCCGAGGCCGAGCAGTGGGCCCGGATCAGTGACGGCGTAGAGAGAGGTGTGCTGCATGAATTGCAGGCGCCCGGTCCGGAATCGGTGGCCCGGAAGTGGGTGGCCGCGAAAGCGCCGGGATGCGACGTCATGAAGTGGTTCGGCGATCGGCGGATCGCGGGACTCTTGCAGGACCAGAGCCCGCGCGAGGCGGTTGAGATCGCGAAGCTGATCTGTGCCGCGCTCTCTCCCGAGATCCAGCCCGAGCGCACCGCAACCGCTGTGAAATCGGACTCTTCGGCCGCGGACACAGATTTTCAAGTGCGGGTCGCCAGCGTTGTGGACGCTCGAAGGCAGTGGCGCCCACAACTCCTGGACTGGCACAGGGAACCGAAACGGACGGCTTTCGAACGCAACTTCCTGCTCGTTGCCGCCGTGTTACGCGAGTTCCCGGTCGGAGCCGTTTTCAAGGAAGCGAAGTACCTGAGCGAGCAGTTCAAGGACGTGGGCGAGCGTATGAAGGGTCAGAGCGGTCCGGGTGTCATTGAACTGCTGCACACGATCGGCGCGCCCACCGACCCCGGCGGCAAGGTCCGCTTCTCACGCCCGCGATGGGCCGAGGCCGTCGTCGACTACTACTGGAGTGACCGGCCCGACGGCCACGACGCCTTCATCAGCTGGCTGATTCGACTGCCGTTGAGCCGTACGTTCCAGGACGACGAGCGTGCCACCGTGGCCAATCGCGTCCTTGAGGTCATGTTCGGTCTGATCATGACGAAAGCCCGGGTCAACGAGCTTGAACACGTCATCGACCAGTGGAGCGCCCAGCCGAACACGGAGACTGCGGCTTGGGACTTCCTCGACGCCGCCGCGCTGCACCACACATTGGGCCGTCAGGTCGCTCAGCTCATGCTCCGCTGGACGGGTACGGCTCATGTCCGTCGGCGCAAAGCAGTCGCGGCGGTATGCGGCCGCCAATTCGGACGAACCAATACAGGGAAGGCGCTCGTGCGGCTCCGCCGCCTTGTCGCCGACGAAGAGCCCGAGGTCGCCGCAGTGGCCGAACGGGCCTTGGTCGCGCTGTGGGAGCAGCCGGACGTCGGCCGCGAGCTTCTCGAACACCTCGTCGAGTGGCAGAAGACTGATGTCGCGGACCGTGTCGTGGCTGCCCGGAACATCTTCGGCAAGATCGCCGCGCTCCGCTCGCGGACCGACCCGACTCGCCCAGACCTACTGGTCTGGGCAGTGGCGAACGACGAGAATCTGAGCCTGGTGGCCGAGGGATGGCGCTGTCTGCTGGAAGGTGGCATCGAGTGTGATCCGCTGGTCGACGCGTTGCGCCCATGGCTCGCGATGGCACGGGACGAAGCGGACGTCGAAGCCGACGTGATGTCCGTGTTCGAACGGGCCATCTCAGGACGACGGCGGGCAGCGGAAAGGCTGGAAAGGGCCGCCCAAGACTGGCGTTGGTCCACCGGTGACGTGGACCAGAGCCCGGCCGGCCGCCTCGTTCGCCGGCTCAGCGGACTCACGGCGCAAGAACCGGTCACGACCATGTTCGCGGCGACGTTCGACGTTTCCAGTGAGCAAGGATATGGGGCGTGAAACGGTGGTGGAGGAGCGGTTCGGGCAACCTGGCGTGGCTCGAACCGTTCAGCGACCGCGTGCCCGGCGCGGATGGCTTTGGCTTCGACGTCGAATACCACATCGAAATACTCGCCGCCGACGCGGATGCCTTGTCGACGCAGTATGACCCGTGTATAGCTGCCGTCCGCACGCTGGTTGAGCCGGCCTTGGCCCAGTGTGACGTCCTGCGTTCCGCAGTTGCACAACAGAGTGTGAATTTACAGATATCGAGATCAATGTCGAAGCGCGAACTGGGTGCCGTCATCCGGCAATGCCAGGTGTCCGTTCGGGTTGGGCGCGAGACCGCCGAATCGGCCAGACGGCACGCCAAGGCGCTCATGGATGCGAAGGCCCATGAGGTGGGCCGAGACGCGGTACGTGCGCAGATGCGATTCCTTGAGACGGAAGTGCTGCGCAACCCGGCGACACTTCGGGTCTACATCTTGGCGACCGAGATCATGCAGGACAAGTCTGTCTCCGCCAAGGGCGTCGACGAGCTGGAGTCCCTGGCCAGACTGGTTTATGAGTGGTCGCCCGAGGCCACGTGGGTGGAGACCGCGAAGATCCTGAACGCCCACCTCGGTAGCCTCCCTTGCCACGAAGTCTCGGCCCTGCTCTCGACGCTCCGGAAAAGCATCCAAGAGCACGACAATCCGGCCCTGGTCGATCGGTTCGACCGGATCCACCATGGGCAGCAGGCCGACAGCCTCGTGAAGGGGACGTGACGGTGTTTCGGCTGATGACCATCGTGTCCGTGGGACACGGCAGAACCAGAAAGCCATCGATGTGGAGGGGGCACGGCAGGCGGCTAGACAGGGCGCTCGGGATTTCGACGCTGACCCTTCATTGTCACGAAGACAGCTGGGGGGAAATACAGCGCCTGATGGAGCGCGTCGCGATCTGGAATGCCTCCCAGGCCGTCACCTACCATTCGAAGCCACACGTTGAGGTGCGGTTGCCCGGCCCGAAGGTTGCCGCTGCACTGCACGAGATGCGGGTCAACGCCTTCGTCGGAAACGCCTACGACCGAGCCTTCGTCCGGTGCGCCTACACTGCGCTGGCATTGGTCGTCGACCAGTTCGACCCGTTGAACCCGGGTAAGCCCCTGCCGCCGGTCGTCTTCGACTGGTTTACTTACGGCGTCGGCGGCCAACTGCCGTGGTCCGGCCGCTACGACCGCAGCACTGATCGAGAATGAGGGAAGTGACGCTGTGATGCACCTCGGGGTCATGGAGAAACGCTGAGTTGTTCGCGGATGCGGCGACGGCTTCGGTCAGTTCCGGTGGAGGGTACTCAGGGCGTTGCGTGGATCAATCCGAATCGAGGATCTTCTCCCGCACGGCGTACATGACCGCCTCCATCCGGGAGTGCAGTTGGAGCTTCTCCAGGATGTTGCGGACGTGGTTCTTGACCGTGTTCTCGCTGATGAACAGGGTCTTGGCGATCTTGCTGTTGTTCGCGCCGGTGGCGATGAGCTTGAGCACCTCGAGCTCGCGGTCGGTCAGCCGCGGCGCGGGCGGGCCGGGGTTCTTGCGGTCCTCGCCGTGCCGGACCATGGTGGCGAACTCGGTCAGCAGCTTGGCGGCCATCGGCGGGGAGATCAGCGACTGGCCGCCGACCACGGAGCGGATCGAGTCCGCGATCTCGTGCGGCAGCACGAGCTTGAGAAGGTAGCCGGTGAGGGCGGCCGTGTGGGCGCGCGCGAACTCCGCAGGGCTGGCGGGTTCGTTGGTCACAGCCTCGTGCCCCCTCTCACCTGAGCCATCGCGACGATTGTGACGAGTGCGGCGATCAGAGTGACGGCGATCGAACCCGTGGCCAGGTAAAGGCCTCCGAGCGTTGTACTGATGACCTGGACAGGTGGGGCACTCTTGGATCGCAGTTGCCGAGCGCCCTCTGGCTCCTCAACGCTTCTCATACCACCGAGACGGTCGAGCCGGCCAGAATGTGCAATGCTCTGGCGAATGCCCCGAGATGGTGTGGGTCCGCCGGCTGGGTGAGCATCGAAGCCGGCAGTCTCGAGAGTGCTCGGATCAAAGGGCGACCCCGACGCCTGAGGCCTCGGTCGACGGGTGCCGGTCGAGTATCCAGCGTTCGGCGAGCAGGCCGGAGGCCGCGGTCAGGGCCGCGGCGGCGATGATGGACGCGTCCAGGCCGAGGGCGTCAGCGATGATCCCGGCGATCAGGGCGCCGGCGGCGTAGCCGGTGTCGCGCCGGAACCGGTAGATCCGCGAGGGCGTTGGGCCGCCAGGCGAGGTGGGCGTGGTCGGAGACCGAGGCGATCAGGGTCGGGTAGGCCATCGCGATGCTTACGCCGAACAGGACCGAAGAGGCGATACCGGCTGCCAGTGGATGGGCGTGCAGCGCGCTGGCCAGGATGAACCCGGGCGGACTGAGCGAGCATTCCAGCTACTATCAGGACTTTGCGCCGATGCGGTCGGCGAACTGCCCAGTGCGGACCGGGAAGATGCCCCACAGCAGCGGGTAGACGCCCTTGACCAGGCTGATGGCGGCGAACTTCAGGCCGTGGCATGAGAACGCGCGTTCAGGAGTTGCGCTATGCCAGTTCCCAGCGCCAGCCGTGGTTGTCTGTCTTCGCACACGATCGCGTCGCCGCTGGCGTCGGCGCCACTCATACCGTGGTCGTCGTCGCGGCAGTACTCGCCCGGTTCGTAGCAGTTACCGCTGTCGGTGAGTGGGTACCAGCCTTGGGCCTGGGTGCGTGGGCTGCGATGCCTGGGTGGTGGTCACCACGGCAGGTGGGCTGTAGGTGTGGGTCGGCGCGGGCGGGGTGTAGACGGGGCTCAGAGTGGTGTGCGTCGCGTGGACGGCGATGGGCGTTACTGGGACGGCTCGCGGCGAGCTGGAGGTCGACCTCGGGGCTGCCGCAGGGGAGGCGGTAGTCGCGCGTGCAGTCGATGTCCTGGTCGCGGGAGTTGCGGGGCTGCTCTTGCTGCTGCAAGCAGTCAAGAGCGCGAGAACGGAAACTCATTGCATTGATCGAGGCGGCGTTCCCACGCATCGGGCTGAGGGAGCTGATGCTGCAGTTTTGTAACCCATCATCCGCATCGCGGCCCGCCCGGCGTCCGGGGGCAGGCCGCGTACGGCTAACGGAGCTTGCGGCAGAGGCTCGCTATGCTGCGGCCTGCAGATCGTGTACGTGGATTCGGTTGGTCGGCAGCACATCACGGGCCAGGGCCGCGACGTGGTCGTGGTGGGTGAGCACAATAATCTGGAATCGATCCGCCATCTCGTCGAGGAGTCGAAAGCCTGCGCGGGTGCGATGGTCGTCGAACGTCATCAGCACGTCGTCGAGTACCAAAGGCATCGCGCGTCCCTCGTCCGCGAAGTGCTGCAGGGAGGCCAGACGGAGCGCGAAGTAGAGCTGGTCGAGCGTGCCCTCGCTCATCTGGCCGACGCCGACGCGTGATCCGCCCGCTTGTCTCGCCTGGAGCACGATCTCGTTCTTCTCGTCGGTGTCGGCTGCCAGTTCCCTGTACTCATCCAGCGTCAGTCCCGTGAAAACCTGCTGAGCGAAGCGCAGCACAGGAGCCTGGTGTTCCTGCCTGTACGCTTCGATGCAGCGCAGCAGGATTTGTTCGGCGAGCCGAAGCCGGAGGTAGTCCTGAGCGTGGTGGGTAATCGAGGCGCATTCCTGTTCCACCGCCTCCGCAGCCTCTGCCGCGGCCGCCGATCCGTCCATCCGATCGAGGTCTGACCTGGCGTTCGTGAGCCGCTCAAGGGCGGATACGAAGTCGGCCTCAGCCTGGGCGATGGTTCCGTCGAGACCGGCGATCGCGGCGGCCAGGGCATCCGGATCGCCCATCTCTTCGATCTCGCGCTCGAGTTGCGTGAGGCCGACACCTTCGCGCGTGAGGCCCTTCTCAGCCACCTTGAGCTGCTTGTCGAGCTCTACCAGGTCGGCCGTGCGCTGGGACGCCTCGATCAGCTCCTGCTCGTCGGCTACGGACGCGCGCTGCAGAAGCATTTCGAGCGCGTCGACATGCTTCTGGCGAAGCTCCAGAGTCTTTGCGTGCTTCCCGCGTTCGGTCGCTAGCTCCTTCGTCAGGCGTTCAAAATCCCGCAGGTCTTTCGTTTCGGCGTCGAGTGCCTGCTTAAGCGCTTTGACCGTGCTCTGGTGCCGATTCGCGTCCTGCACCGGCGCCCGGCCGCAGCTTGCGAGCACCTCGCCGAGGAGCTTGGCGAACACGGCGGCCTGCTCGGCGGCCGCTTCCGCGCGCTTCTCGGCTGCCGCGGCGTCCCTGTTGAGCTGAGCTGCATCGTCGAGAGCTGCCAGGGTAGCGGAGACCTCGTCGGGCTCTCCGGACAGGCCGTGCTCGGCGAGGAACCGATCCCAGTGTCCCCTGCGCTCGTCGAGCGCGCCTTCGAGCTCGGCGACCTCCGCCGCGCTGTCGGTGACGTCTCCGCGTAGCTGTCTGGCAACGGCGGCGGCCTTCTCGCGGTCGGTGGCCTGTTTGCTGAGCGCCTCCCGCTGCCGCGTCGCGTGAGCGACCAGTTCTGCGAGAGTGGCATTGGGCGGCGCAACGACGCCGGTTTCCGCAAGAGCCTCGCGCAGCCGGACTGCGCACGCGTCGGCCTCGGTCCGGTCCGCGGAGAGTTCCGCGGAGAGCTCGTCGCGGCGGTCGGTGAGCTCACGGATCTTGCCGATCGCAGCCAGGAGGTCTCGCGCGGCGTCCAGCGCCGGCGCGGGAATTCCACTGGGCGCCCACAGCGTGGTCCACGCGCCCTCGATGGCCGAACGCTCTTCGACCGCTGCATCGAGGGCCTGCCGGGCGGAGGCAAGGCGGTCCGTCGTCTGACGCAGGTCGGCCTCGAGGCTTCTGCGGTCGGCCTGGCGCTGAGCTTCGCGGCGGATGCGATCGACAGTCTGATCAGCCGCGTCGACGGCGTCCTCGAACTCGCCGACCGGCAGCGGGGCGGCCAACTCCGGCTGCCCATCGGACGCGAGCCGGGGGCGAAGTACGCTCCAAAGCTGCTCGCGCTCCCCGCGGGCTCGGGCCAGATCCTCGTCGCTGGGCGGCGGATCGGTCGCCAGGAAGCGATCCAGCGCGTCCCGGGCCCGGTCATGGGCCCCAGCTAATTCGTCGGCCTTCTCCCGCTGCTTCGCCACCGCCTTGTCCGCCGCCTCCCACGTCTTCCGGTGGCCGCTGACTTCCTCTTCGCTGGGGATCGTCCGCTCGGCGATGTCCTCGGGGAGTTCAAAGCGGTGGTGTCTCTTGCGGGCTTTCTGGAGCGCCGCGGCAGCGTCTTTGTGCAGTTTGGTGCCGGCCTGAATTCTTTCCTGCAGCGCGGGCGGTACGGCGTCGAGCACGGCACGCAACGCGGCTGTACCCGTCGCCGCGGGGACGGCGGCGAGCTTCGCCTCCTCCTTCGCGAGCTTGCTCTGCTGCTTGGCAAGATTCTTCCCGGCTGCGGCCAGGGCGGCGATTGCTTCGACGAGTTCGTCGCGATGATCGTCGACTCGAGCGCGCACCAGCGCGGAAACGGGCGTGACGACGGAGGCGGCGTCCTGGCCGGGACTCACCAGGCTGAGGGCCTCGGCCGCCTCCCGGCGGAGACGGCGGGCCTTGTCCTGGTCATCGGCTGCAGCTGTCCGTGCCTTGATCGCAGCACTGGCCTCTTCGTTGAGCTCGTTGATCAGATCGCTTTGGTCGAGCAGGCGTAGATCGGGATCGAGTTCGGAGATCTCCTCCTCGAGCCGCGCGATCGCCGACGCGTGAGTCGCGAGCTCGCGCTCGATCTCATCGCCGGTGTGGCGCACGCGCCCGTACTCGCGGGTGATTTCCGCATCAACGAAGGACCCGGCCTCCAGCTCTTGCTTCTCTTCCAGAAGCTGGTTCCGAATGACCATGCCAGGCAAGCACTGCTGGATTCGCGTCAGCCGCTCCCTCTCGTGCTTCGAGCGCGTCAGCTGTTCCGCGATGAGAGCGCGGCGCTTTTCAGCCTCGGCGACGGCGAGCTCCGCCTGCTTATAGTCCCTCGGATGCAGCAGCGCCTCGTCACGTCGCCGCAGCGCGGCTCGGTAAGGGCCGGTTTCGAGCAGCGCTGCGTTGAGGACGGGGTTCCGGCCTCCGTTTACCCAGAGCTTCTTCGCTCGGTCGACGAGCTCCGCGTGCAAGGAACTCAGATGCGCGCTGGACTGGCTCTCGAAGAGCGCTTGGCCGACCTCGCCGTTGACGTCGAGCAGCCGCTTGCCGCCCGCGCGCAGTTCGTCATGGTCGATCGCGAAGACCCTGGTGAAATCCTCCCGCGAGACTCCGACGAGGATGCGGTCGAGCACGGCCTGCTCCAACGTCTCGTCGTCAGGCCCCCGCAGCGGCTCCTTGTTCCGCTTGAGGCGCACGATCTCCTGCGTTGCGCCGTTCGCCGCGCGCAGCAGAGCGCCTAGGCGCAGGCTCGGCATCTCGTGGACGTACGCGTACGGAGTCCGGTGCTCGATGCCGTACAGCAGGTCGGCCATCGCGTTGCGCATCGTCGACTTGCCGGCCTCGTTCGGCCCGACGACCAGGTGGACGCCGGGGCCGGACAGATCCAGGCTGACATCGGTGAATCGGCCGTAGCGGAGCAGATCGAATCGTTCGATGCGCATCAGTCGCGCTCCTCCATCATCGAGGCCAGCAGTTCGGACGCCTCGCCGAGCAGGTCGGCGCACCACCGCTCGTCGTCGGCCCAGAGCCCGTTCTCGCCCCGGACCTGCGGAGGCAGCTTGTTCCAGAGCGCGTCTTTCGTGATCAGGTCGCGCAGTCCGTTGCTGTCCTTGCCCAGCTCGTTCGCGGTCCGCACGACGTTCTCGATCAGTTCGGTACCGGTGATCCGGCCCGGTTCCGCCGCCGCTCCGGGCCGGGTCTCGACGCACACCTTCTCCACCCACACCTCGCCCACGTAGTAGCCGATCGTGCGCACCTCATGGGTAAGACGCTCGCGTTCGCGCCACAGCCGCAGGTGAGCATCCGAACGGCCGGTCAGCCGGACTCGGGCCGCCAGGAGACGCCCGCTGGCCGAGGCCTTCGCGCCGGCGAGCGCGCTGCGAACCAACTCGCAGACGTCGTCGACGTTCGCGGCCTTTGATGCGTCAACCTCCACCTGCTCCCAGCGGACGACGTCGAGCGCGCGGTGTTCGACCTGCACACCGTCGGATTCGACCGTGACCAGGGCGCAGCTCTTGAATCCCTTCTCCTTTGCATGTCGGCCTTGGATATTGCCGGGAAAGACGACGAGCGGCTCGCGTGAGACCTCTTCGCGTGCGTGTACGTGACCGAGCGCCCAGTACCCGTAGTTGTGCGCGGCGAGCTGATCGATCGTGCAGGGAGCGTAGCGGTCGTGCCCTTCCCTGCCGTTGAGCGCGGTGTGCAGCAGGCCGACATTGAAGTATCCGGCCCGTGCAGGCGGGTAGTTTACGGCGAGGTTGTCCGTGACGTCGCGGCGCACATATCCCTGTCCGTGCACTGCGAGCCCGAGTTTGTCGTCGACATGCGTTTCCGGCCCGTGAATGTCGAACGCGTGTACGTTCGGCGGCAGGCTTAGGGTTCTGCTGATCTGGCTGGCCGCATCGTGATTGCCAGAGACGAGGTATACCGGAATCCCGGCCTCGGCGAGTCTGTGCATCTGCCGCTGGAAGAAGATGCCCGTGTCGAAGCCGCGCCATTCGCCGTCATAGATGTCTCCGGCGAGCAGTACGGCGTCGACTTGCTCGGCGAGGGCGAGGGCCACCAGGTTCTCGGTGGCCTCCCGCGTGGCTGCCCGGATGGAGTCCGCAGGTGCGTCCGGATATTTCTCCAATCCCTGAAGAGGGCTGTCGATATGCAGATCGGCCGCGTGCAGCAGTTTCATGGCAGGCACCTTAGGCCCTCGCGATACCGGCTGTCCGGACTTTGTTCGAACTCGTACTCAATCGTCACCGCCACGGTGCGAACGCGGAACTCGAAGTCACTCATCTTGGTGATTCGGACGCGGTACGCCCGCCAGGCCGACGCTGGTGACGTCGGCGCGACAGGAGCGGCCGAGGTGGGACTGGGAAGCCGGTTCAAGGCTCAGCCGGGCGTTCCGCGCGCTCAGTCGCACGTGCGCGAATCGGCGCCGGTCGCACCCACGAAGGCGACGGCGACGCTCAACGGTGGATGGCGGCTTCCGCGCACGGCCGAGTGGGCGCCGCCCTGCGCCGTGGTGATCATCGCGGGTTGCTCTATTACTGATGGATCGCGTTACGTGGGCAATCGTCTGCACGTCACGAGTTCTAGCGGAGGCTCCGATCCGGCGTTCGTCGGAACTTCTGAGCGAGAGTGGCGGCAGCTTCGCGCAAGACGACTCAGGTGGTTCGACCTGTCGGGAGGCGAGACGCAGCTGGTCTAATGGCGCGGCGACCGCGTCGTCTCGACCGTCGTCCTGGCGCTCGCGAGTCCGGGGCTGGAGACCGGCCAGCTCGCAGTTGGCAGTGTGGGACATGGACGTCGCCTTCGGGTGGCAGGAACTCGCCTGTCTCGAAAAGGGCTGACCTACCCGTGAGTGCGTATCGGCCATCAGTCGACGGCCACGGACAGCACGATCGCGGCTCCGGCGGGTTGCGACAAGAGAACGAGCTCTGAATTGCCGACTCGTCGGGCCTTAGCCTTAGTCGACTTCGTACGCCCGCGAGGTGGGAGGGGCAGGAAGATGAACGCCAGGGTTGGTCGCAGTCGTACTGGGCGCGGGGGCGCAAGGGCGCGAAAGCGCAGGCGAATCCGGGAGCTACGGCCTGCGGGTGCGTAGCGGTCGCGGTAATCATTCTGCTGGTGTTCGGAATCGGGGCGCTGGTGGATCACTTCACCGCCACGACGTCGGCTACCATACCGCTCCCGGCCGGGGCGGCCGGTGTGACTAAGCTCGTGTTCACTGGTGCGGTCGGTGCTACAGCCGATGCGGACGCGGATGTGCGTGTGCCGGCGACTACTGAAGCTCAGGTCAGCGCGGCAGCCGATTCCGGCCAGGATCCCGACTGGGTGACCCAGTGCGACTTCAGCGACGGCTCGTGGTCATCGACGTTGGTCGTGAACACGCCGGGGAATCAGTGGTCGATCAATATCGCGGACACGGCGGACAGCACGGGCGCGAGCAGTACTGCGGCGGTGTCTGCTACGCCGGGGTACCCCCGTCCAGGCACCTACCTCGGCGCCGAGGGGAGGATGAAGTCGTACCCGCCGCGGTCACTTTCGCTTCAAATACTCTCGCGGCACGGTATCGCATCTTATCTGAACCCTGACACCAGCGATGGGCAGCGCCAGGACTCGCTCTTCGGGTACTACACGCCGATGGAGCACAACGGCGGCTATGGGTCGGTCTCGCTGGCGCCCGGTCTGCGGTCCGGCTCATTGGATGTATGGCTGACACCGGATGATCCGTCGGGCGGGAATCTGGTGTTCCACATGTCGGGCGATTGGACGTGCGAATAGCGGCGTCGCATCCGCAACTATTGCCCAACCGCATGTTCCACGGCTGCCGTGGGCGCTACCCAACTGCCGTTGCGCCGCGGGAGGATAGGAGTGTTCGTGGACGGCACGGGGTCGAGGAGCGGATCACCGACCTGCCGCAGTGGGAACGGCCGTGGACGCTGCCGGTGCCGGAGCGGTTGCTAGACGGTATGTGGGCGCCGCGAATCCGAGGGCCGTGGCCCTGCAACCGGGCAGAGCGGCGCTTCCGGATGCGCCTAGCGAGTTGGTGCTCGCCCAGCTGTAAATGCGCTGGCCGGATCGAGTTCCTTGCCTACGCCCAGTAGGTACCCTGCAGAGCTTTTCCGCTGTGCGGCTGAGGCCTGCCGGGAAGCGCGAGTTGTGGCAAACAGTTGAATCGCCAGAGCTCCGCTCGCAGCAACGGCCAGAGAATGCGTGAACGTTTCGACGGTCAGTGCAGCCAGCGCCGGCAGTTCGAGTGATTTTAGCCCCAGTACGGCTCGCGCCGGTTCCAGTTTGAGATGCCGCAGGCCACGCTCTAGTTCCTGGGTAGGCTTCGTTATGTCCTGGAGAAGCAGCGAGTCCACCTGGGTGCGAAGGATCTTGGGGTCCTGGATCGTGTCGAGTTTGGCGAACTCTTCGTTCAGCGATCCCAGATGGCTGCGAAAAGCGTCGAACTCGTCTTGGAGCGCGCGCCGGACGCGCACGATCTTCTCGGCGGGCACATGTTCGATACCGGCCGGAATCACTGTTCGCAGAGCTGCGCACGCGTACATGGTCGATGACCGACCGGCTGGGTCGCCTGCTTGAACGTTCACCTGGCCGAGTAGGATGTCTTCCAAGTCGGTCGCGGTTCGCAGTCTAGGAACCGTGAAAAGCTGCGAGTTGTCCGTCACGGGCGTCAGCATATTGGCCGCGGCGATCCGATCGGCGAGCGCACACGAGTAGAGGGCGACGAGGTTCGGGTGCATGCCGATCCACTCGGCTTCCTGGGCGAACCTCGCGAGCGAGTCGGATCTTCGGTCGACGCCGAGCCTGAGCTGCGACAGGCGCGCGATGAGATCGGCGGCGTCACCCTGCTGATCGAGCGTCGCGACGCCGAGTTGCGAGATATGCATCCAGGCGAGCCGAAGTCGCGGATGGACCTGGTACAGCGCTTTCAGCTCGTCCTCCTTGCGATCGAGGAGAGCGGCGAACTCAGTGGCAACGGCTTGCGCCTGAGGTAGTGGATCCACGTCGATGAGGAAGTTGAGGTCGTCGCGCAAGACACCGGCTGTCAAAGAGTCGCGCATCGCGTAGCCAGGGGGCCTTACCCTTGCGACCTGCGGCAAGAAGAGGGCCGCTTCTTTCAGCCAGGAGTCGCGGCGTATGTGGAAGTACGGGTAGTAAAGGCCGATTTCTTCCATTGCGCCTCCTCGGCAGGCATGTTGGCGACTGTCCGGCGTCGAAGTGCACTGATTATGCCGCGCAGTTCCGAATCTAGCAGCACGTAGCGTCTACGAGCGTCTCGCGACCGGGTCGGGACGAACACCCTCCGGAGGGTTGAGGCTCGACGAGCGAGCGCTGCGTCCGATCCCAGAGCCTCGACGCTGATAGTTCGGCCGGTGTACTCGCCACCGTCAGCGCTCCACGGCGTTTGTCACGGTGGTCGCGATCGTCGTGCACCAGCGAGAACGTGAAGGAGATCATCGGGCGCTCGCTGAAGCTCGCGGGATGAGTTCGACGCCCGTGTAGTGCGCAGCCAGATGTCGCCGGATCCTCTAAGCTTTTAGGCTCGCTCCCGTGATCGCCTCCACGAGCATCTGAGGCACCGCATCGAGTGCCGTGTCCAGTAGGTGTTCGACGGCCGTGGCAGGTGAGCCCGATCGATCCACGTCCACCATGTCGGCCCAGGTCTCCGGCTCATAGCGCGCGAGCGAGGAGAGAGCGAGCAAGATTGCCCACCATGCGATGAACGGGTGCAAGGGCACGGTCATCCCAGGTACCGCGGGCAGAGCCCAACGCTGTCCGCGGTACCAGCCACTGGTCAAGGTCTGCGCAGGCTCCAAAACTCTCATCTGGCAGCTCAGCCGCAGTCCGTCCACCGCGCGCTCGTAGCGACACTGGCCGTTGTGCTGCGCGGTGACCTCCGGGCGGGCGCTGACGAGTTCGGGGTAGCCGGAGAGGAATCTCTGAAATGCTTCAACAGAGGTGTCCTCAGCGAGGGCCGTCGGCAGTCGGGAGAGGGAAAAGCCGCGGAGCCACTTCCTTTCCGACTCCCCTTCGCTCTCCTGCAGGTTGCCGTAAGGCTGGGATGCAAGCCACCATGCGGGCTCCGGGATGAAGCCGCCAGGTTCGACATGCAGTGCTGGGCGCTGGCCCGGAGCTGCACCCGGAAGCGGAAGAACCATCGGGACCAGAGGCCAGAGATCCGCCAGCTTCGTTGACGCTCCCTTCGGCATGAAGCACGAGCCCAGAGCTGCTGCGACGATCTGGGGCGAGCCACTAGCACTAGCGGTCACAGCGACGTCGCCGAGATTAGCCTGGTCCGTCATTTCCTTGACTACCATCCCGTGACCGCGGAGCCGCCAGCTCCTTCCTTCGAGATGCGGCGACGCCGCGGCGAGCGCGCGAGCACCCTGGTAGAGCCCGTAGAGGATGAACACGGGCTTGACCTCGTACCCGACCCCTCTAGCCTCCGCGCCCCTGAGGAACTGCTCGGACTGCTCCAGGGCTGTGCGAAACGTCCGTGCTCGCGAGTGATCATCAGACGCCGGGCCGGGCGGCTCCGAGCGCATCCGCCGCAGGCTCCGCCAGGATTCATCGCGGCCAAGTTCGAGTGCGATGATTGACCCATCCCAGGAAACAGTCACCTCACTGTTATACGTCGGCTGGGGACGACGCACCGGCTGATTTCCAACTGCCGTTCGCACTCGGCGCGAAGGACGGCTCGGCATTGGTAATTCGTGACGGGTAGTGACCCAAAGGGAAGGGCATCAGAAGCGTTGGCTACGCGGTCGACTCGCGGTGCCGCAAGTCCAGCAGCACGGGTCCCAGCGTGTATTCGTCGAAGGTCAGATGAGTCTCGCGGCAGCTGCCACACCAACGGCCGTGCCCGATTCTCCACCGCAGAGTGCCGTCGGCCGTCACCGACTGCGCTTCGTGGACGCCGGCGAACACCGCGGCATCCCGCTCGGGCGAGACCGTCGCCGTGCCGAACCGGCGCGGCCAAGGCGCCGAGAAGCGGACTTCCGACCCCGACCTCACGTGGAGTGACCGCAGATCAACGGTCACCAACTCCGCGTCACCGCGTTGGACGAGCAGTCTGCGACCGGGCCAGTGCAGCACCTCCGGGGCGTCGGACAGCCTCGGATCGAGAGGAGCGGCGATGGTGGCGACGAGACAGCGGCTTCTGCCACGGCGTCCTACCAGTGGTCATCGGTGGATATTGCTGGTCGGCAGTCACGTCCACATCGTGGCCGTGATACGAGAAAGTGCTCTCTGAGCTGGGATGATGTGTGGCTTGTCTAGGGTCACATTATCCGGTTCGAGGAGCGCATCTTCGAGGTGAAGGCTACTGCGTCGCGCCCGTGTCTTGTCGTCTCGTCCGACGGGCGGGGCGTTGTCGGTCACATCGGGTTTCGGCTGCTAGCGGACCTGGCAGAGGTTACGGAGCTGGAGTCCGGATTCGTCGACGCTCTCGCCCCGACGCGACAACGGGCCGGCGAGCACGCTCCGGGACGCGTCGCGGTGGACCTAGCGGTAATACTTGCGGACGGCGGTGAGGCGATCAGTGACCTGGCCGTGCTGCGTGATCAGGTCGATGTGTTCGGGCGGGTTGCCTCGGACCCGACGGCCTGGCGGGTGCTGAAGTCGATCGACGCCGCGGCGATAGCCCTGCGCGGGCCGGCGTCGTCCTCGTAGGCGCGGGGGTGACTCATCAAAGGCCCGTGCAGTGTCGACGAGGTTATAGTCGTCCCTGTAGGCGCGAAGCTAGTTTCAGTCCACCGGATCTATCTCGCCGTTCCTGGGTCGTCCCCGCGGGCGCCGGGGGTAGGGCGTCAGGGGCGATCGCGGCTCAGGCGCCGACGACGAGCCGAGGAGCAGCAGCAGGCGTAGCGGAGAGCTCCGTATCGCCGGCTCTCCCCAAAACTCACCAGGGGCACCCGGAAATTCAATTGCGACAGCTAGATGCCTGGTCAGAGCTCATCTACACCTCGCGGCTACTGTGAAGGTCAAGTATGAGGAGATAGGCCGGGGCGAGCTCGCACGTGGTTCTGACATGATGTCAATTCAGCGCCGCTACGTCGGCTTAACCATGTCTGGCGCGGACCGCAGATCCAACTACTCTCGGTCGGCCGAGGGATGGGAGCTCACGTGAGCGTGCTACTGCAGGTACAAGTCGTAGATGGCGCGCGGATCGACGATCTGCAGCGCTGGATGGAGGGGCTGCATCCTGACATCGCTTTGAAGCAGGTCTCCCGAGTCTCGGGTGCGAATGCTCAGGGAACGGTATGGGATTTCCTCGAAGTCGCGTGCGCGTCCGGCGGGGCCGTGACAGCTGCGGTGCGCGCCCTGCAGTTGTGGATCGAGTCACGGGTTACCTCCGTCGAGATCGTCGTCGGAGAGTCGAAGTTCACGGTAAAGACTGCCGACGCCAGAGTCGCGTTGCCGAGCGTCGAGGCGGCCGCGAAGGCTCTCGAGGCGGGCGACCCGGATAGCGGGGGTGGTGAATGACGGCACACAACGGCGGTGTCGACTTCGCGCGGTCGAGAGCAATCCTCTTCGGTACCTCAGTCTTCACTGAGGGCTTCGATCAGGCACCTATGCCCGCGGCGGCAAACAGCCTAAAGGCGGTGAACGCTGCCCTGACCCGAGCATGCGGGTGGCCCAAGTCGCAGATTACGATGTTCGCCGATCTGAGCACTCGTGATGCGCCATCGAGTCTGATCGCCCCGCTAATTCACCAGGCTGACGACGTATTGCTGTTCTACTACGTGGGGCATGGGCAGTTACTCGTCGACAACGACCTGGGGCTGGCGCTGACTGACACGAGTGAGGATGCCAGGCTGCGTCTGTCGACATCGCTGCGCCTCGGGTGGCTTCATCAGGAGCTGAAGTACAATTGTGAAGCGCGCGTCAAGATCCTAGTCCTGGACTGCTGCGCATCCGGCGTAGCCACCAAGTACGCCCAGGGTTCTCATGGAACGGCGACGGCAATCCACCAGGCCGCCGAGCCAGGCGGTGAAGGGATGTACACGTGGACCGCCTGCGGCCACTCTCAGGAGACCTATTTCGAGCCCGGGCCCAGTGGGCTGACATACTTCGCCAGGCACCTCACCGACGTCCTGGCGAACGGCATCGAGGGCAAGGGGCCCTCGCTGACGATCACAGATGTCCACAATGAGGTCGGTCGGCGGCTCAGGCACGCGCAAATTCCGGACGTGCCTGTCAACCCGGAGCCCACATTGCTCTTCCGTGGAAGTCTGGACCTATTCCAACTGGCGTCGAACGTGGCCTTCCGTGACGCTGAGGTCAGCGACACGTCTTCGCATGCCAAGGGCGATCTGGGTCCGGGTGTGCCTATCGCAGTGTGCGATCCCCTCGCGCTCGACGTGCATCCGGCGGGTGACGGCCTGGGGCGCGGCGTGGCCGCGCGTCTTCCGGGATATGTGCAACGCCCCCACGATGAGATCTTGGCCGGGGTGGTCGCGCGCACAGCACGCGGCGCTAGCGAGATGGCGGTCTTGGTGGGTTCTTCCTCTACAGGCAAGACGCGCGCTTGCTGGGAGGCAGTGCAACCACTTGCGGACCTGGGCTGGACGCTGTGGCAACCGCTCAGCCCGACTCCTGTACGGGCAGCGTTCGGTGGTATTGAGTCGGTGCGCCCGCGCACTGTGGTGTGGCTCAACGAAGCCCAGCGTTTCTTGAGTGCTGGCGAGGAGATGGCTGCGGCCCTCCACGACCTTCTCACTGATCCGCGCCGGGCCCCGGTGTTGGTGCTGGGTACCCTGTGGCCCGAATACGATCAGACATTCTCGAGGCGCCCCGAAGTAGGGCTGCCAGATCCACACGTGCGGACGCGTGAGCTGCTGGCTGGGCGGCGCGTCGTGGTCCCGGACGCCTTCGACGACACCGCGATCGAAGCAGCACGGCACCTGGCGGAGAGCGGGGACAAACTGCTGGCTGCGGTATTGGCGCACGAGAACGACCGTCGTTTCGCCCAGTACCTCGCCGGTGCTCCGGAACTGCTACACCGTTACCAGACCGCCTCGTCTAGCGCCCGCGCGCTCCTCTGCGCAGCGATCGACGCGCGTCGACTTGGAAGCGGGTTGCTTCTACCCGGTACTTTCCTTGTCGAAGCTGCAGCAGGGTATTTACACGCTGAGAATGAACTCCCAGACGACCACCTAGAGCATGCCCTGGTTGAACTGGCGGTGCCGGTTCACGGCAACATCGCCCCGCTGAGGCTTGAGCGTACGCCTGGCCGTGTGTCCAAGGTCATCGACAGCTCTGCTCACACGCCGTCAGGTCCGCAGTATCGCCTTGCGGACGTCTTGGAACAACATGGTCGCCGGAATCGGTGGGCTTTCTGTCCGCCGAACTCGTTTTGGCAGTCCGCGCACGCCCATTTCGACGATCCAGATGATCTCCAGCGCCTTGCTGACGCCGCACGCGATCGGTATCGCCTGCAGTGGGCTGACGCGCTCTATCAGCAATCCGCCGACGCGGGAAGCGACTCGGCCTTAAACCAGCTCGCCTTGATGCGAAGTCGTTCCGGGGATGGTGAAGGTGCTGAAGCGCTCGCCATTCGAGCAGCCCGTGGGGGAGATGCGCTAGCCCTGACCATACTTTCAGGAAACCACGATAGGGTCGGTGAGCGGAGAAGGGCCGAAGCGCTCGCAGATAAGGCAGCGGAGGCCGGGGATGGTGAAGCGCTGTACCGTCTGGCTGCCTCCCGGCGGACCGCTCGATGGTTCGAGAAGGCCGAAGATCTACTCCAGCGGGCTGCGGACGTAGGAAACCCCGATGCCCTGAGCGATCTTGCACTAATTCGGCATCAGAGTAAGAAGAACGAAGAAGCCGAAGAGCTCGCTGGCAAGGCAGCGAAAGCCGGAAACGCCGAAGCGCTCACGGTGCTCATCGTTACGCTGGAGCGGGAGGGCGACCGTGAACGAGCGGAAGGCTTGGCCCGCCGAGCGGCCGCCGCCGGAAACGCCTCCATGATGACTCGCCTCGCATCGATCAGGACTGCATCGGGAGATTCCGAAAGTGCGAGGGCGCTACTCGACTGCGCTGCCGAAGCGGGCGATGCGGAGGCCCTGACCAGGCTCGCTCAGCTGCGTGAGCAGTCCGACGATGTAGACGGTGCAGAGGCGCTCTATCGGCGAGCCGTAGAGGAGGGAAGCGCTGAAGCGTCCACCCGCCTCACCGAGATGCGAGAGGACTCCGGAGACGCGGACGGCGCTGAGGCAGTCGCCCTACAAGCCGCTCGCACGGGAAGCACGGAGGCACTTACTCGGCTCGCTGTGAAGCGAGATGTAAACGGTGACAGGGACGGTGCTGAAGCAATCGCCATGCGAGCTGCCGATGCTGGAAACTCCGATGTCCTCGCCAGCTTGGTCATGGCACGAGATCAAGCTGGAGACCGAGAAGGTGCCCGGGCATTGGCCGCCCGAGGCGCTGAGACCGGGTACGGCTCGGCGTTGACTTTACTCGCTGCGGCGCGAGCGAAAACGGGTGACCGCAAGGGTGCCGAGGCGCTGTACCGACAGGCCGCCGATATCGGGTACCCCGAAGCGCTCGACAAGCTCGCTGCGATGCGGGAAAAAGTTGGCGACCGAGAAGGGGCCGAGGCGCTCTACTGGCGAGCGGTCGATGCCGGGGACGTATCTGCGCTGATCAGGCTCTTCGAAATGCGGGAGGAGGTCGGCGATATTGAAGGGGCCGCAAGGCTTGCCATCCGGGCTGCTGATGCCGGAAATGACTACGCGTTGGTATCGCTCGCAACGAAAAGAGAGCGAGCCAAAGGCGGTGCCGAAAAGCAGTCGCCGCAGTACGGCATCAACCCGGATGGCACACCGACAGACCCTTGGTGGTAGCCGGCTTCCGTGTCGTGTTCGCTCAGTTGATCGCCTGCCTGCCAGCAGTGTGGAGGAGAGCCGTAAGAGTCAGACCGTCGGCATCCCGAACTTCGTGACGGCTTCTGAAGCCTGCCTGGAGTCATGTGGCCACCTAAGGTAGGAGATGTCTCCCACCAAGCGTAAGACCGGGAAGCTCTGGGGGCCTCTTCGCCTCGGCTGAGCTCCTTCGCGGCGAGAGCGAGAAGATGGCTGCACGACGGCTCGGCTGGCCGATAAACGCAGCAGTGAAACTGTGGGACACCCCGCTGGCCGAGATGCGACCTGCGGGTTCGTGGAACATACTCGAAGTATGGCGCATTCGAGTCTCGGCGATGCGGCCGATGGTTTCCTGGACGGGCCTCGCGGTGGGCCTAAGGCGTTGCGCGAGCAGAGCGGAAGTTTGGGACCATCTGGGGACCACACGTCGTTCGCGATCATGAACGACCTGCGGCTGGGGGTCAAGTGCGCGCGGGCTGCTGGGGGATGCAAGTGGTGCTGTGCCAGGAGCATGTGGTCCCGGCAGTCGAGATGTTATTAGGTGCCGACTGATACCTGTGTCGGCTCAAGGCGGACCTCGTGCGGCGTGTAGCAGTCATTGACCTCGGTGGCGATCTCAGATCCGCACGCACACTTTAGATTCGGCCCATCCATTCCGGCCGGCCCGCAGCACCCCACAGCTCGGCCAGAGATCCAATGGCGCTCAATGACGAGGTCATCCGGATGGAGTACGACGGTGCCGCGGGCACCATCCGCCGCGAGCACATCCGCGTATGTCAGCGCTGCCGGTCCGCCAGCCGGCACGGAGACGTACGGCGGACCGAATGGTTCGTCGTCTACCGCATACGTCCCCGGGCGCATGGTCGGCTTGCCGTCCTGGCCGGGGCCGGGCATCTCGACGAGGGTGACTTCATTTGTCACCGGCACGCGGCAAGACCGGCACAGGAAGACTGTCACACCGGAATTGTCTGGGCCCGGCAACCCCTATGCCAACCGGGTTTCGTGCCCGCCGCGTGCCCGTAAGGAGCGGTAACCACGGTCACTGGCGGAGAGCCGGCCGGTGGGGTGCAGGTCAAAACGGAAGCGGATCACCGAGTCGTCTCCGCCGCGAAATAGGCAGCCGCCTTGCGCAGGATCTCCTTCTCTTTCCGCAATTCGGCCACCTCGCGCCGCAGCCGGCGCAACTCCTCGCGCTCAGGCGTGGTCAACGCGCCACCCCGATCCCCGCCCGCGTCGATCCCGGCCTGGGCCACCCAGCTGCGCAGGCTCTGGGCGGTGACGCCCAGAGCCTCGGCGATCTGGGCCACGGTGTGGTCCGGACTGGAGCGCACGAGCTCGACCGCGTCGCGCTTGAACTCCGTTGGGTACCGCTTGCTGCTGTGCTGTGCCACCTGGTGCTCGTTCCCCTGGATGATCTTCCATCCAGTATCCAGGTGTCGGGTTCCAGTGGTTCACCCCAGATCCGAGCAGCCCCGCTCTGTGGGCAGCGGCCTCGGGGCAAGGTTGCGTTGATTGCAGCGTCGGGCCAGGGCAGACTGGACACCATGAGCGTGAACCGAAGGGCGGATGCCGCGTAGGCGGCCGGGGGCGTTGAGGCCCAATCTGCGGCCGAGTGGTGTATGCCATCGCTGCGGGAGAGATCAGGACTATTCAGACCGCTTCGACGCGGCCCTGTGCGCCTGGTGCGACGAGTGGACCGAGGGCATGAACGCGGCCCTAGACGACGTCTGCGTGTCGTGTCGTGGGCGGCCCGTGTTGCCGAGCGTCGCGCGGGAGTTGGCCCCCTGGGATCGAGCGCTTCGCCGTGCAGCCCGGTACGCGGCACGGCGATACTCGCAGACCTTTGCCCCTCCCGCAGTACCGCGGCGCAGTACAGCAACAGGCCCGGCGCTCAGCGGTTCCAACCGACGCTCACTGAGGTAGCACATTCTGGCATGTCCTACTTTGCCTAGGGGGTGCTGGTCGGGACGAAGAGACTTATGCAATCCTGGCGGCATGAATGATGAGGTGGGGCCACCGCTGAGCGACGAGGAGGGCCGCACGCTCGTGAACCTTCTTGCACGCCACTGTGCGCATGGCGTGGACCAGTGGGACAACTGGCGTCTGACCCTCCCCGGAGAGAGCAACTTCTACGTGCTCATCGAGCACGGCACAACGCCATGCGGATGGCCGCCGGAGCGCTTTTACCAAGTCTGGCCGCCGCGCTCGACGTCAATTGGAGGAGCGAACAGCGATCAGTCCGGTACTTGAGAACCGTTAGGCGCATCTCTTCGCGCGGACGCGTCCAGCTTGGCTTGTGCCCGATGCGTGCCTGTCAGGAGGTGGCCGAACGGTGAATCACGGGGACGCACGGAAGATCGACTCCGCGTCTAGCATCTGACCAGCGCGCAGGTCAGCGTGGTTCTGCTTCCCATGCTGCTGTCTCATGACAGGATTGGCCCGTGGAAGCGGTGGAGACCTTGCGGTCGGAGTACGCGGCCGAGCCGGGCTCGTTCCTACTTACGGCAAGGATCGAGCGAAGGTGGGATCTCGAGGCCTTCCAACGACTTCAGCGCGCCATGCTCGAGGTCTGCCGGGCGATATCGGGGCGAGACACGATCGAGCGCTGGATCGCGGATTGCTTCTGGTACGTGGAAGGCTTCGTGCGGGAAGACTGCGCGCATCCCGATTTCCCCCGGCCGGAACCGGAGTATTACGAAGCAGCGAAGAGACGCACGTTCGACCTCTCAAGTTGGCTCTTCACCGGCGAGTGCCCGCGTCTGCCGAGCTACGAATGGCCGGACCTCTGACGCTCGGTCTACTTGGCAGGCTGACACCAGCGACCGACACCAACGGCACCGTACGCCAGCATTCAACCGCAGCTCACGCCGACCAGCCGGTGTGCCACACGGCCTCAGCCACGCAGTTCAGGGCCCTGGTAGACGAAGCTGGGGGTCATGTGCACGGTCGGCGCTGGCAGGAGCGTGAGGCGTTGCAAGCAGTACTGCAGCGCAGTATGCCAACGGGCCTGACGAGCAGCAGGCTGTACCGAGTTCGGGGCGAAGAGCCTGCTCGCTGGCCCATGCGCGGTACGACGCAGTGCCAATACGTTGGACTGGACACTCAGCATGACCCACACTGAGCCCGTGACGGTGAGCATGTTCGTGATTCAAGGGTCCAAGGTTGCGACCCTGGAGGACTTCTGGCGGGAAATCGGCGAAGCGGTCAACGGTCCAGGCGGGTATTTCGGACGAAACCTCGACGCGTTCATTGACTGCCTGCGCGGGGGCTACTTCCCGGAAGGTACCGAGGAGTTCACGTTCCTGTGGCGCGGCCACGAACAGTCACGTCGATCTCTCGGATATCCGGAAACGGCACGCCAGTTGGAGCTTCGATTGAGGCGTTGCCATCCGACTAACCGCGAGCGGGTTGCAGCCGAGCTTGCTGACGCTCGCGCGGGAACAGGACCGACCGTCTTCGACTGGCTAGTTGAGATCTTCGAGGATCAGACCCCCGGTGCTCTGCAGTTCGATGGATAGGCAGAGCTCGCCGGAGTCAGCAGGAAGTCAGGGGAAGGTCCGACAGTGGCCGACAACAGACGGCAGCGCACGGGCGGCAGCGCGTGGACGTGTGCTGCCACGACTCGAAATGGGAGAACAGGTGGCGGCATCTCATGGTCGGTGAACAGGTTCAGTCTGCCTTGGGGTTCACGGTCGGCGACATCGTTAGGATCTCCTGCGAGTGTGAAGAGGCCCGCGTCGCCCGGTTGATGGGGGGCAACGTGATGCTCGATTGGCCGTGGCGCACGATTGATCCGGATTGCCGCCGGTTCCGGTGGGATGGCACGGTGGGCCTACCGCGGGATCCCGACCACTACGACGGGGGCAACTCCCCCTGGAGTACTGATCCTGATGTCCAGGAGCTTGGACCCGGGGACGTGTGCCAGGTCGGAGTCGAGCCGACAGAGGTGCGGATAGTGGGGATACGACGCTTTGATCCGCCGGCCGCGCTCGGCTGGCTGCCCCATACAGACGTTGCGCTTGGAATGTGCTTCCTCGGCGTCGAGGATGACCCGGAAGGTGGCTTCACGATTTACCTGCCAAGCGCGGAGCCGTTTGTGATCGAGCACCTCGACACGACGCGTGCTAGCTGACATCAGTCGTGACATCAACCCGGCGGGACGAGTGAACCCCGTACGGGTCTGCACGGAATGGCCATGCGGTCACTGACGTGGGGAAGCCCTGGCAGGCTCCGAACCGGAGCGAACTTACAAGGCAGATGTCACTGGTTCGAACCCAGTAGCGCCCACTGAGGACTTGGCCCCCTGCCGTTCGCTACGGCAGGGGGCCAAGTCGTTCTCGGCGGCCTGGGTCCGGTCTTCTTGGGTTAGCTGACTGTGCGTCACCCACCCGCCCTAGTCTCAGCGTGGTCGGCTCGCGTCGGCGGCCTGCCGGGGAGCCTGAAACCGGACGGGATGGGCGAGAACTTTCTCTACAAGGATTCAGGGATTCAAGGCGCGTCCGTTGGGCGCGCCGCCCGTCGCCGCCCGAGCCGATCGCTCCTGTCTTCGCCTCGCTCCCGTCTCGGCCCGCACCGGGCTCACGTGCAACCAGGGCGAGCGCAATCTCCTGTTGGGACGCAGCCAGTCGGTCAACCGCGAGCGCACGGAAGCTCATCGAAGGGGATCTCGAGGAACCAGCCGAGCAGTCCGAAGCAGCGAGCATGGATCGCGGAGTCACTGCGGGGACCTGGCGTCGCCGGACCCGCGCTAGCGTTCCGCGCGCGGGCCGGCACGCCAGTCCACACAGACACACGGGCCAAGCAGCCACAAGGACGCAGGCCTGTCACGGCTAAACCGACGAGCACCACAGCCGTAGTCACCGACCGTCAACTCTCGATGGACACCGCACCGTTCTGGGCGCGAGGCCGGACAGCCGCACGTAGCCGGGGAGAAGAGCGAAAGGCAGACGCCTCCGGCAGGCCTCCCTCAGGGAAGCTCCAACGGTCAGGCTGCGGTTTGGTGGGTGGTTGCGGGACAACTCGGATCTTCCCCTCGCCCGTCACCCGATGGGCTGCCAGACGCCGGCCGACACCTCAAGGCAAAACCCAGCCTTGACGCGCCGACCATCGCCCGGCAGAACAGGAGTTTGCCGACCGAGGGGAAGATCCGAGCAGCACCGCTTGTGGGCTGAAGCCCAGTTGCCGCGGGGAGGTCCGGAGCGCACCCGGCAGCGGATACGATCTGGCCAGGTGAGGCCCAGCTAGCTAAGGATCAAGCGTGATGACGGCAGCCCTAGACCGACTCTTCGAGATTCTCGGCGAGCCGACTTACCGCGTCGATCGTGTGCCATGGGAGAGGGCCGAGCCTGAAGCAGGTTTGCGGTTCCCTTTGGACTACAAGGCGATCATCGACCGGTACGGGACCTTCGAGATCTACGAATACCTGACGGTCAGGGGGCCTTTCCGCGGGCGACCGCAAAGTGACATGCCAGAAGGGTTTCTCGGCTACGCCGCATCCTCGCGGGATGAGGCTGAGAACGTACTGCTGCCCGAGAACGGGACGGAGCCCTCGCCGGACGGCGAGTTGGTCACCGGGCCTGACGTCCTGCTCAGTTGGGGCGGAAACATCGCGGGAGACCGGCTCTTCTGGCTGCTGGACGGCGAACCTGACAACTGGCCGATTGCGATCTGGTTCTGCGGTGGGCCATGGGTGGTAGTCCGTTCCGGCATGGCCGAGTTCCTTGCCGACGTCGTCACTCGGAGGCTTCCCGAACAGGACAATCCGATCCCGGTTCAAGGACCGGAGAACCCAGATTGGACGCCCGGCGAGGAGGTGCCGCCGCTGCTGACCAGCTTGGGCGGGTGGGAGGACGCGGGTTGAGTACCGGGCTGCCCGAGAAGGCACCACCCGCAGATGTCGGTACAGCAGCGGGGTACAGCAACCAGGCTGATGCTCAGCGGTTCCAACCGGCGTTCACCGAGGTAGCCCGTTCGGATATATCCCGCTTTGACCGGGGGTTGCCGCAAGTTCGGGACGAAGCGCAAGCCTCAGGCACGTCGCCGGCGCGCGGCACGCTCCGCGAATACGAGGGCAGATGCTAGGGCGGGCGGTACGAGGAGTACGGCCCAGCTCAGCCACGCGAGCTGGATGGAGTCGAAGGGCAGGATGAGCGGCCAGGACCACGCCAGTGCGCGGACTGGATTCCTAATCACCCACGGCATCCGGGCTCGAGCCGCCGTGATATGCGCCGTCGCTCGCGTGACACACTTTGACCACACGATGACCACCGGCAGGAAGGCGATCGCGAATCCGAGCCCATCTGGCATGTCAACATGATCGGCCCCAGGGCTACATCAAGGCAATGGAAAACCGATCCATGCCCGATGCGTGCCCGTCAGGAGGCGATGGAACCGTGATTCACGGGGACTCACGGGAGATCAACTCCACGTCGAGGCTCTGACTAGCCCGGAGGTCAGCGCGGGTGCGGATACCCTGCTTACCAAGCTGACAGCGCGGGCAATCGCTGCCTCTAGCATTATCGCCATGGAATAGGCTGCAGTTCGCGTCAACTAGGCGACGAGCCGACGCACCTCGTTCATGCTGGTCAGCGGCATAGTGGGTGAAGCTGGGGGTCAGGTGGATGCCGCATGCAAGGGCCGGGTTCCGGTGGGCTGCTATCCAGGGCACCGATCGTGTGCCACGCGTGCGGCTGCCTCCTGACCGCCTCATTTTCCCACCGGTTCGGCCGCGAGGCCTCGGGCGCCCCGGCGGCGCCTGTTGAGGAGACCCGGGAATTGTGGCACAGCGAACTGCTGTACCTCAGTGCAGTGCCGTGCCCGCCGCGTGCCCGTACGGAACGGTAGCAGCGCTCAATCACGGTCACTCGCGGCGAGCGGGCCATGGGGGCGCAGGTCAGCGTGACGCGCGCGAGCTACGGCCGCTGCTACGGATTTTGCAAACAGGTGGTCAGGGGCTCAAGATCCAGCGGTCCCGTTTCGGTTGCGTCGCGAGATGGAAGCCGCCAGTATATAGCCGCCGCAGCTTAGGAAGGGTTTATGTTCATCCACGTTGATTACAAGCTCGAAGCTGACGAGTTCGCTCGGGGCATACTCGCGGCCTTCCGGCGAGGGCACAGGATAACCCAGGCCGTGGGCGTGACCATCGGCCTACTACTCGCAGCGGCCTACGCCATCAGCTCTGCGAAGCACCTGTCGCCGCCTTCCTTGTGGACGATGACCGTGCCCATGTCGCTAGGCACGCTCTACGGAATCCTGCAGCCGTGGATACGTGGACTTGTGCTGAGGCGGCAGCACCGGCAGCGGAAGACTATGAGCGTGGGCGTCACCCTCACCGAGGACGGCATGACCTGGGATGTGCAGACGAAGGGCGGAGAGCACCGCAGCGTCATGGGCTGGGCGAGCCTCGTCAAGATCCGGGAGACGCCTGAGTTCTTCCTGCTCTACCCGACACGGAGGCAGGCGACCGTGGTTCCCAAGCGAGCCTTTGCCCCGGACCAAGCAGAGTTGTTCTCGCGGTTCGTGGAGTATGCATTTGCCCAGGCACGCCAAGCGCAGCCTGAGGTGCCGGCCGCGCGAGCCTGAGCTGAATTGACGCGTCCGCGGCTAGCCGAGACTTCGGCATGCATCGAAGAGTCGGGGTCTTCCGAGGCTTCGTGTCAATGGCCGAAGTCAGCCGGAAGTCAGCGAGACGCCCGACAGCAGCCTACAATAGACGAGAACGTACGGCAGCCGACCTGCACGGGAACGAACCAGTCGAGAGCCGCCGATAGCGCCATGGAGGTCCGTACGGCTCTTACAAGGCAGTGTTCGTGGTCGCCAGCTACAAGGCACGGTTAGCCGATGTTGCCAAGGACACGAGCGAGCAGAGTTCTGTGGTTGGGCGAAAGAGTGAACGGGATGGCACGCGGGCTGTGCTTGCCAGTACAGACAAGAATCTGACCCTCGTCAGCCTCGGAACGGCCCGCGAGCGATGGATCGCTGTTCGGGTAGTACCACTTCTCGCGGCCCCAGTAGGGATGGTCGAGAAGTGCTTCGGCTAGTTCGTTCCTAGCAGCGGCCGGGACGCCGACGCTCGCCAGCGCGGAACCGACCGTGGCTCCGGCGTTTGCAGACAACTCGTCGTCGCCGAGGATAGGCAGCAGGAGCAGCAAGCGGGCGTGCGGATCGGTCACCCCCGGTCCATCACCAGGGCGGTTTGCGACGTAGATGAGTTCCCGCCACGCGAGGCCGGGACCTGAGAAGTGACCCTCCAGGCTCGCCAGAGCGGCTATGCGATCCCACTCGGGGTGGGACAGGTAGTAGTCGATGCCCTCATCTTCGACGAAGTTGCGATAGACGATCGAGATGCAGTGGCCCTGCTCCAGCGGTACCCGGATGACCGGCCAGGCAGCGGGCTCGGTGAGCCGCTCGAAGGCCGTGTCGGCATCTGCGGCGTCCACGCCTAACGCATCGGGCTCTGGCTCGTAGTCCTCGCCCTCGGCGAGCCAGAGTAGGTACGCCGCCCAGAACCCGGGGAGTCCGAGCAGTTCCTCGCCAGGAACCAGCGGTTCATTCTCAAGACCAGGGATCATCTCGCAATGCTGCCAGCTCACGCTAGTGCGGCGGTAGTGCTTGCCGGGCCATTGCATGCACCTGAAACGCTAACGTGGCCGGATGCCTTACAGCGAGCAGGAATGCCTGCACCACCTCTTGCAGATCCTGCCGGCCGATGTGGCGGCCGAGGCCCGCGACGCGTGGTCCATCGGCGAGCAGGAAGGCGCACTAACCCGAATCGCTGACAGTCTGGCCGGACGCCCGGCCGGAGTAAGCGAGCTCGACCGCGCTCGCCTTGCCGCCCTTGCAGAACACTGGGGCACGCTCGAGGCGCTCTCGTCGATGCTGCACGCGATCCCGTCCTCGAACAACGAGGAAGACGCCCCGTGGGAATCCGTGGAGGGCACACGGCGTGCAACGCAGATCGAAACCGAGCTCGGCCGGGAGATCGCCGAGGACCACAGCCTTGCCGGGCGCGTGCTGACCGCGTGGCTTGCGGCAGCCCGCAGCGACGACGTCCTGGTGCGCGTCTATGCACGCGAACCCTGGGGGCCAGGATGGCCGGCCGTCGCCTATGCGATCGTGCACCCCACGTGGAGCGGTACCGCTGAGCAGCGGCCGTGGCCGACTGCGCAGACCTTCGAGTCCGTCTACGACGCCCTGAACGCTTTCGCGCACCAGTGCACGGCATAGCCCACAGTCTGTAACCGCCCGCTCAGGCCGCAGGAGTGAGGAACCCAGGAAGCCGCTGTGCGCCTGTCCCCTACCGGAAGTGCCATTGTCTGTCGGCGGCGGCGTGTCCACGTCCAACTCCACGAAGATCGGTTGGAGAAGTAGCGCTGAAGAGCTGCACAACCCTAGGTCGCCATAAGGTAAGCGGCAGGTTAGCGCCCCATGGGTGCCAGAACGCACGCAGCCCTTTTAATCCTTCGCGGCTCCTGCGGGCGTTGCACCTGCTGCGCGTCACTGGCCGCTTGGGCACCCAGGTTGATGGCCGCGACATCCACCTGTCGGTAGCCAGCAGGGATGACTGGCTGGTTGAGATGCGGTCCGAGGATTTGTGGCCCACACTCAAGTCATGGTGTGTTCGAATGGTCGCGGTGCAGCTAGTGGTGCCCTGCAGGGCTCCGCGTCGGTTCCAAAATGTTGCGCGAACGCCATGGGCGTCGGGGACCATTTGGGGACCACACGCTATCCGCGATCATGAACGACCTGCGGCGGACGACTCGCGATGCGCGCGAAGTCACGTGCGCACACCATGTCTGACGTGCAGGAACGCTCCAGCTGGCGAACTGGGGGTCAGGGGGTCGCAGGTTCAAATCCTGTCAGCCCGACTAGAAAAAGCGGCCGGTGGCCTGGGAGAAATCCCAGGCCACCGGCCGCTTCTGCTTCTCTACCTGTTGCTACCGATGGAATTGCAGGGTTCTGCTTTGGGAACCATTTGGGGACCAGGGCTCGGTGAGGAAGCGGTTGAGCGCCGCTCCGGCGTCCTTGAGTCGTTGGTGGCTGGGGTGGAGGTACCGCTGGGTCGTGGCCAGATCTCCGTGTCCGGCGATCATCCGGAGCACGTGGACGGGGACGCCGGCGTCGGCCATCCACGTCAGCCCGGTGTGGCGCAGATCGTGGCGGCGTAGATGCTCGTAGCCGAGGGCGGTGATCACCTCGTCCCAGTGCGTCGCGTCCCGGAGAACCGCCGTAGAGATCCGGCCGTCGCGGGGCCCGGTGAACACCCGGGCCATCGGGTCGCCGCCCGCTTCCTCGATCCGGCGGAGCACCATCGGACGGATCTCCTCCATGATGGGGATGTATCGGCCGCGCTTGCTCTTCGGATCCTTGTCGTGAAGCCCGCCGGGCCCAGGGGTCGTCTGACGCACGAGCTGCCAGATCCAATGCTCAGTGTCGATCTTCCGTGGTGAAGAGCACGGGTGCGATGGGAGGAACTCGATGCTGCTGGTGAGCCGCTTTGTTGACGCGTATGACGACGCCCGGGCTAAGGCGCTCGCTCCCGACGACTCTGCGGAGCTCATCGACCGGCTGGCCCGCGTTCGCTGAGACGACGTGGCCGCAAAGATTTGACAGTGACGAGCGCTCGAAGCCGCCCTCAGCTTGACCGTCCTCGCCGCGAACCTGTTGCGATGTCGGCAAGACGGCATAGGGCCCGATCGAGCTGCCGCAGGCCGGTCAGCCTTCCAACGAGCGGATCGCCGCGTGCAGGAGGGCGGCTCGTTCGCGGCGGGCGGCGAGAGCCGCGTCCATGTCCACCGGTACGAAGCGGGTGGCGGTGCCGGGTGCGGCGCGGGCGACGAGGTCCATGTCGGCGCTGATCACGGTGGCGACCATGGCATAGCCGCCGCCGGATACGGCGTCGCGGTGCAACACGATGGGTTGGGTGCCGCCGGGGATCTGGATCGAGCCCATGGCGTATCCGGCGTCGACGATGTTGGACGGGTCGGAGCCCGCGCCGAAGGGCTGTACGCGCTCGCGCCACTGCACGCCGGGACCCGCGTAGCGCAGTCCCGCGCGGTCGGCGACCGGGGTGAGCTTCCATTCGGCGCCGGTCAGGTTCTCCAGTCCGGCCTTGGTCAGCCGGTGGTCGTAGAGGCCGAGCATGATGCGGACCTCCTGCTCGCGGGCGAAGACCGGTCGGAAGCGGTCTTCGAGCTCTGCGAGGGGCGGCGGCGGGGCCGTGGGTGCGCCGACGGGGACCTTGTCCCCGGCCTCGAGCTTGCGTCCGTGGAATCCGCCCATCACGCCGAGCGGGTAGGTGGAGCGGCTGCCGAGGACGAGCGGGACGTCGATGCCTCCGGCGAAGGCGATGTAGAAACGTGCGCCCCCGGTGATCAGGCCGAAGCTCAGCTCGTCGCCGGGCCGCAGCGCAAGGCGCGTCCACGTCGGCTGCTCGGCGCCGTTCACCTTGACCTGCACGGATCCGGTGACGGCGAGGTCCACTGCGGTGTCGGTCACCAGCGTCGGTCCCATGTATGTGCACTCCAACAGCGCCTCGCCGGCGGTGTTGCCGACGAGGGCGTTGGCGAGTTCGGCCGAGTACTGGTCGAGCGAGCCGCCGGGCGGGATGCCGAGGTCGTAGCAGCCGAAGCGGCCGCGGTCCTGGACCGTGGTGGCCAGGCCGGGGGTCAGGACGTCAACGGCCATTGAGGGCTCCGAGGAGGGTGTCGTTGTAGCCGAGGGGATCGAACACGGCCCGGTCGGCGTCGAATTCGACGTCCGCGATCCGGTACCGGTACGTCCCGGCGTCGACCTCGGCCTGGATCGCCAGGTATTCGTCCTCGGTGACCGGCGCGAACTTGACGATGTCGCCTGGTCGGAAGAAGACCATCGAGTCTGTGAAGTCGGGTAGCGCCTGCGCGGGATCGAAGATCGGGACGGCCGCGATGCCGAACATCTGGTAGCCGCCTGCGCCGCGTACCGAGTAGATGGCGCCGAAGCAGCCGCCGTGGCCGACCGTCAGCTTCGGCGTGTCGGTACGCGGGCTGAGGTATTTCGGCACCTCGAGTTGCTGCTCACGCTCGGTGAGCTGGAACAGGAACGGCAGGCCCGCGACGAAGCCGACCATCGAGACGATCCACGGCCGCTCGTGGTGCCGACGGATGAACTCGGCGGCGTCGGCCAGGCCGTTGACCCGCGCGGCGAAGTCGAGGTCGGTGCCGGACGGGTCCTGATGGTAGCCCTCACGAAAGCGTGCGGCGACCTCGCGCGTGTACGGGTCGTCGTACCAGACCGGGACCTCGATGATCCGGGTCGACAGGACGGTGTGCGCCGCCTCGCGCGCCGAGGCCTCCAGATCGCGCACGGCCGCTTCCAGCGCGTCCGGTGCCACGACGTCCGGGTCGAAGCGGATCAGCAGCGACGCGTTCGCCGGGCAGATGTCGATGACGCCGTCGAGATCGCGAGCCGCGAGGCCGCGGGCGATCGACATGGCGCGCAGGTTGGCCGCCAGGCTCATTGCCTCGTCGATCTCGACGAACAGGAACTCGTCGCCGCCCCATGTGTAGCGGGCCGTCGGCGGCGGCGCGACGGTTGTCGCTGTGTTCACGGGCTCACCTCCAGGATGCCGGGTGCGTTCTCGATGAACGTGGTGTGGTGCTCGACCCGCCCGAACGCGGGGTGGGCGAACAGGGTCCGGTGCAGGCCGACCGTGGTCGCGATCCCCTCGACCGCGAGCCGGTCCAGCGCCGCGGCCATCCCCGCGATCGCCGCGCCGCGGGTATCCGCGTGCACGATCAGCTTGGCGATCATCGAGTCGTAGAACGGGGTGACGGTCGAGCCCTCGGCGAAGCCCGCGTCGATCCGCACGCCCGGGCCGTCCGGCCAGGCCAGCCTGGTGATCACCCCGGGGCTCGGGAAGAAGCCGCGGGCCGGGTCCTCGGCGTTGATCCGGCATTCGAAGGCGTGGCCGGTGAACGTGACGTCAGCCTGCGTGCGGCCGAGCGGGGCTCCGTCCGCGATCCGCAACTGCTCGGCGACGAGATCGAGCCCTGTGATCATCTCGGTGACGGGATGTTCGACCTGGAGCCGCGTGTTCATCTCGATAAACGCCGCCTCCTCGCGCGCCGGGTCGTAGAGGAACTCGACGGTGCCGACCCCCGCATAGCCGCAGGCCTTGGCCAGCGCGACGGAGGATTCGCGGATCCGATCACGCACTGCGTCGGGCAGCAGCGGCGCGGGGGCCTCCTCGACGACCTTCTGCGAACGCCGCTGCATGGTGCAGTCGCGGTCACCGAGGTGCACGACGTCAACGCCGTCGCCGAGGATCTGCACCTCGATGTGGCGTGCGCGTTCGACGAAGCGCTCCAGGTAGACCGTGTCGTCGCCGAAGCCGCTCTTCGCCTCGGCCCGCGCGGTATCCAACGCGGCGAGGAATTCCTTCTCGGCGCGCACGAGCCGGATGCCGCGCCCGCCGCCGCCGGCCGCGGCCTTGATCACCAGCGGGAAGCCGATGTCGTGCGCGATCCGCAGCACCGCATGGTCGTCCGCCTCGGCGGGCAGCGGGCCGTCGGATCCGGCGAGCACCGGCACACCCGCGCTCTTCGCGGCCCGCAGCGCCGCGACCTTGTCGCCCATCAGTCTCATCGCGTCAGGGCTCGGACCCACCCAGTTCAGACCGCTGCCGATCACCAGTTCGGCGAAGTCCGCGTTCTCGGACAGGAAGCCGTAGCCGGGGTGGATCGCGTCGGCACCGGTCGCGTGCGCGGCCGCGAGGATCGCCTGCTGGTTGAGGTAGCTGGCGGTGACGGGCGCGGGGCCGATCACCACGGCCTCATCGGCGGCGAGCGCGGCGAGCGAGTCGCGGTCGGCCTCGCTGCAGACCGCCACGGTGGCCATCCCGAGGGCGCGGGCCGTCCGGATGACCCGGACGGCGATCTCGCCGCGATTGGCTATCAGGAGCTTGTGCACGGGTGCGCTTTCTCTCGTCAGTCCTCGTCGATGACGGCGAGCACGTCGCCGGGCATCACGGTGTCGCCCTCGGCCACGTTCACCGAGACCACGGTCCCGGCGACCTCCGCCCGGATCTCGGTGAACTGCTTCATCACCTCGACCATCCCGACGGCCTGCCCCGGCTCGACGCGGTCGCCCGGCTGGACGAAGGGTTCCTTGTCCGGTCCCGGCTTGGTGTAGAACACGCCGGGGAGCGGGGAGACGATCTGTGCCATGCGCGGGCCTTTCCGGGGCGGGTGACGGGGATGTCAGCTGTGGTTCGGGGGATTGTCCAGCACGGCGCGCACGGCTGCGGCCACGTCCACGGCGTTCGGCGCGTCGGAGTGCACGCAGATACTGCCGAAGGAGATCTCCAGCTCGGTGCCGTCCACCGCGAGCACCGGCCGGCCGGAGAGCGCGCGGGTGACCCGTTCAGCCGCCGCATCAGGATCGGTCGGCGCGGGTCGACGCTGGATGATCAGGCCGCCGTCGCCGTCGTAGTTCAGATCGACGTAGAGCTCCGCGACGAACGGCACCCCGGCCTCCGCGCACGCGCGCTCGTGCGCGGTACCGGCCAGGCCGAAGAACGGCACGCCGAACTGTTTCGCGACGCCCGCGGCGGCGGCCATCAACTCCTCGTCCCCGGCGAGCATGCCGTAGAGCGAGCCGTGCGGCTTGATGTGGTTCAGCGGCACGCCGTGCTTGGCGAGGAACGCGCAGAGCGCGCCGACCTGGTAGAGCAGGATCGCCTCGACCTCGGACGGGGTGAGCGCCATCCGGCGGCGGCCGAAGCCGGTCAGGTCCGGCAGCCCGGGGTGCGCCCCGACCCGCACCCCGCGCGCGGTGGCGGCCTCGACCGTCCGGTCCATCACATCGGGATCGCCCGCGTGGAAGCCGCAGGCGACGTTGATGACATCGACGATCTCCAGCAGCGCCTCGTCGTTGCCGAAGCTGTGCAGCCCGAAACCCTCGCCCATGTCGGAGTTGATGAAAACGGCGGGACTGGTCATGCGCTCCACCGTAGAGAGCCCCGGCGTCCTAGGGCATTAGGCACACTGCCCAAAGCTGGCTGGGCAGACAAGGCGCAGTGCCTTATCATCGGCTTGTGTTCGTATCGGATCTGGCGGAAGCCGCGGATCTCGGCATCACAGTGCGGGTGCCCGGGGCGGAAGGCGCGCTGCGCCGCCGCATCTCCTGGTGCGCGCCGACCGAGTCCATCGACCCCGGCCCCTTCCTGACACCGGGCTCGGTCATGCTGACCTCGGGCATGGCGCTCAACGTCACAGACACACGGATCTGGGACGCCTACGTCGAACGCCTCGCCAAGGTCCCGATCGCCGCGCTCGCCTTCGGCCTCGGACCCGCGCACCGCGATATGCCGGTCGGCCTGATCCTCGCCTGCGAGCGGCACGGCGTGCCGCTGCTGGAGATCCCGCCGCAGGTTCCGTTCGTCTCCGTGCTGCGCGACGCCCAGGACAAGCTGGCCACCGAGCGGTACGACGCGGTGCGCCGCGGCGCCGAACTCGCCGACGAGTGCACCCGGCTCGCCGCCAACGGCGGCACCCCGCAAGACGTGCTGCACCGGATCAGCGCGGACATCGGCGCCCGCGTGTCGCTACAGGACTCGACCGGGGCGACGCTGGTCGCGGCGGGCCCTGCCGGGACATATCCGGAACGCACCGAGTTCACCCTGCCGGGCAGCGAGAAGAACCGCTTCCGGCTCGTCGTCGAGGAACCGGCCACCTCCCCGAACATCAGGATGCTGCTCGGCCCGGTCGCCGCCGTCGTGTCCATGCAGCTGAGCACCACCCTCGGCTCCAGCGCGGTCGCGCACTCGCACAACACCGGACGGCTCGCCGAGGCCATCTACGGCACCGCCGCCATCCCCACCGAGGAGCTCGTCCGCCTCGCCCGCGAATCGGAGATCGAGCCGTACCAGCGCATCGGCATCATGGTCATCGAGGCGACTCCGGGCGGCACGCCGACCTACCTGCGCTCCGTCGCCTGGCGCGCCCGCGTCGTGCTCGCCGGGGAGTTCCCGCAGATCAGATACGTCGACGGGCCCGAGCTGTGCACGATCCTGGTGCAGGGCGCGACGCTGGCCGACGAGCAGCTCGCCGCCGCCGCGCGCTCCGCGATCGGACCGTCCGCCGCGGTCTGCGCCGTCGTCGCGACGGCCGAGAACGCCGCCGAGCTCGGCCTCACCCTGCGCCTGGCCCGCCGCACCCTCGGCACCCCCGGCGTCCGCCGGGCCCCGGTGCTCAACTTCGACGCCGTCGTCGACACGCTCAGCCACCCCGGCGTCGTCAGCATGGCCCGCCGCCTGCTCGCCCCGCTCACGAAGGACAGCGACAGCGCGCTGCTGCGCACCTTGGAGGCCTACCTGCGGCACAGCGGTGCGAGCCCCGCGATCTGCGAGGAGCTCTACATCCACCGCAACACGCTCGCCTATCGCGTTCGCAAACTCGAGGAACTGCTCGGCGCGGACCTGCAGGACGGCCAGGTGAGAGCAACCCTGCTGCTCGCCGTCCGGGTCCTGTGAACCGGGTGTTGCCGCCACATTTCCGAAGTGCACTGAGCACTCTCCGAGACCGATTCATTGTGCAGAAGGCCGATTCCTAAGCCTCCGAGCGCCACCTACCGTTAGTCGCCATCCGGCCGACGGCCCAGCCCCGTCGGCCCCCTGACGAGGAGGCGGTGTGGCGAGCTACTCGAACTACGTGATGCCCGAGGGCGAACGGACCGGCAGATGGTCGCTGACCATGGCCTGGTGGGCGCTCTTCTCGGCGATGTTCTGGCTCTACATCGCCGTGGCCTCGGCCGGAGCGGTCGGCATCGGCGACACGCTCATCGGCATGGCCCTGTCGATAGCCAGCTACGGCGCGATCAACTCCGTGCTTTCCCGGTACGGTGCCCGCACCGGCCTGACCGTCGAACTCTTCTCGCGCTCGTTGTTCGGCAGGCTCGGCTCGGCCGTCGCCACGCTGATCTTCGCCGCGACCGCCATCTACTACGCCGTGTTCGAAGGCTCGGTCATCGCCGCCGCGTTCCAGAGCTACTTCGGCGGCCCCGTCAAACTCTGGTACGCCGCCGTCGTGCTCTACGCCCTGCCGCTGGTCGCCGGCGGCGTGCAGAACTGGCTCGACAAACTCAACGGATGGCTGCTGCCGTTCTACGCGATCGGCCTGATCGCGGCCGTGATCGCCACCGCCGCCCGCGTCGGCGCGCCGCACACCTGGCCGCACGGCCTCGGCGGCGGCAGCATGCCCGGCTGGCTGTCCGCGTACCTGATCTACATGGGTGTCTACATTATGATGATGTACACCTTCGACTACGCTCGATACGGCCGCGAGCAGGACGAGAAGTTCCACACCCACGTCACCTTCGGGTGGGTCTTCTACCTGTTCACCTTCGGCGTCAACGGAATCGTCGGCGTCTTCCTGGTCTACGCGTGGGGCGAAGGCGGCACCGAGACCGGCGTCGCCCAAGCGATGATCAAAGCTCTGGGATTCTTCGGCCTGCTGGTCATCTTCGTCTCCCAGACCCGCATCAACACCGCCAACTACTACCTCGCCTCCACCAACCTCGGCGCCTTCGCCTCCCGCGTGCTGCGCCTCGACCTGCCGCGCTGGGTCTGGATCATCGCGTCCGGCGTGATCGCGTACCTGTTCATGCTGACTGACGTGCTCAGCTACCTGCTCACCGCGCTCGCCTGGCAGGGCGTGTTCGTCACCGCCTGGGTCGCGATCGCGCTGGTCTACATCGCCGTGACCCGCAAGAACGCGGGCACACTCCCGGAGATCGCCGAGAGCGGGCTGCGCCCCGTGGCCGCCGGAGCCATCGTGTGGGTCATCGCCTCGGCCATCGGCATCTACCTCACCGAGCAGCACGCCTCCGGGAACCTCGCCGCACTCGCCCCGCTGATCACCATCGCCATCGCAGGCCTCGGATACTACGCGACCTTCCGCCTCGCGCCACCGGCCACCACGAAGCCGGCTGAAGCGCTCGTCGCCGCCGAACCGAATGCCGCCTGACAGGAGCACGACCCCATGACAGCACTGACACACTCCCCGAACGCTCCCCGTCTCGTCCTCGCGGACCTTGTCCCCGGCACCCGCCTGCGCGACGCGGCCCTGGTCCTCGCGGGCGCCGGACTGACCGGCCTGGCCGCCCAGATCGAGATCCACACCTTCCTCACCCCCGTCCCCTTCACCCTGCAGACCCTCGCGGCCCTGCTTGTCGGCGCGAGCCTCGGCACGGTGCGCGGCAGCGTGTCCATGCTCGTCTACGCCCTCGCCGGAGCCTCCGGGATTCCCTGGTTCGCAGGTCATACGCACGGCTGGTCGGCCCCGTCCTTCGGCTACATCCTCGGCTTCGTCGCCGCCGCAGCGCTGGTCGGCGCCCTCGCCGAACGTGGCCGCGACCGCGACCCGATCAGCGCCGTCGGCACGCTCGCTCTCGGCAGTGCCGTCGTCTACGTCGTCGGCACCCTCTGGCTTGCCATCGACCTGCGCCTTACCGCGGCCAAGGCGATCGAACTCGGCATCACCCCGTTCCTGCTCACCGACGCCCTCAAGATCGCCGCCGCCGCGCTCGCCCTCCCCGCCCTCTGGCGCGCGCTGCGCCGCTGAGTGGCACACCGCCGGTGCGCGCACGTCGTGCATCGCGGTGGCTTCCGGCAGCGCAGCGCAGCACTGTTGCTGCCGGAGGCTACATGACCCCGGGGTAGGTGTAGCCCTCGGGGAGCCGGGCGACCTTCGTGTCGGTGGGCTGGATGCCGCGCAGGAACGCTCGCACGGTGTAGTCGATGGGGGCTTCGCGTAGGGCCGGGCTCGGGCGGAAGTCCGAGACGAGCATGTCGAACTGCAGGCCGGAGATGGTCATCCGCAGGAGGATCGTGGCGAAGGCGACCGGGTCGACGAGTTCGAATCCGGCTCGCCGTGGCGGCCGGCGGAACCGGGGCGTGGGACGCCTTCCCCGAAGTCGACACCGCGGCCATCGCGACCGGATTCGGCTGTGAGGCACACACGATCGGCACGCGCGACGAACTCGACGCGACGCTCGAGAAAGTCGCGCCGACCCTGCGGACACGCACAAGTCCGCTGCTGCTGCAGTTGGACGTCGTGTGACGAACCGGCCGGCCGTTAGTTCGGCCGGCCTCCCGCATTCAACCGGGGTTGAAATCTAGAACCGGGCCCGGCGTGCGTCAAGAGTCAGGATGCATGTCCTGTCCTGCGCGAAAAAATCGTGTTCCACCTCTTGACGGCCCGTCGGTTGGCCGCGATAGTCAGGCCGTTGGCCTAAGTGATGTTAGCGCTAACAAAGGTTTATACCACTTGGAATGGGCCATCCACCACCCGATTCGGATTCACCTTGGACGAGGGAGTTCAACGTGTCCCACCCCGCAACGGTCCGTCGATGGCGACGAGTGCCGCTGGTCGCCCTGCTGGCGATCGCGCTCGCCGCCGTCACGCTCGGCATCGCGTCGGCGCCCGCGCACGCCGCGACCGAAGAACCCTGCGACATCTATGCCGCGGCCGGCACTCCGTGCGTCGCGGCGCACAGCACCACCCGAGCCCTCTACGCCGCCTACGACGGTGCGCTGTACCGGGTCGAACGGGCTTCGGACGACACCTTCGAGGACATCGGCGTGCTCTCGGCGGGCGGCGCCGCCGACGCCGCCGAGCAGGACTCGTTCTGCGCGGACACCACCTGCACGATCACCGAGGTCTACGACCAGTCAGGGCACGGCAACGACCTCCAGTTCGAGGGCACGGGCGGTGCGGGCGGCGAGGACACCGCGTCCAGCGCCACCGCCCAGGCGATCTCGGTCTACGGCCAGAAGGCGTACGCGCTGTACATCAACGCGGGCAACGCGTACTGGGTGAACGGTTCGTCCAACGGCGTGCCCACCGGCAGTTCGCCGGAGGCCGAGTACATGGTCACCAGCGGCCAGCACTACAACGCCAAGTGCTGCTTCGACTACGGCAACAGCGAGACCGACCGCACCGCCGACGGCGACGGCGCGATGGACGCGATCAACTTCGGCTCAGAGTGCTGGTTCGGCAGCTGCACCGGATCGGGACCCTGGGTGCAGGCAGACCTCGAGGACGGCCTGTTCTCCGGCGGCAGCGACTCGTGGAACTCCAGCCAGGAGGCCCTCGGCGACTCGTTCGTGACCGCGATGCTGAAGAACAACGGCTCGACCGAGATGGCGATCGAGGGCGGCAACGCGCAGTCCGGCAGTCTGACCACGATGTACGACGGGGCGCTTCCCAGCGGCTACGACCCTATGGTGAAGCAGGGTGCGATCACCCTCGGTGCGGGCGGTGACTGCTGCGTGACCAAGTCGAACGGGAGCATCGGAACGTTCTACGAGGGCGTCATCGTCTCCGGCTACCCGACGAGTGCGACCGACGCCGCCGTCCAGGCGAACATCGTCGCCGCGAACTACAGCGCGTTCATCCCCGGCACGGAGATCTCACTCCAGGCCAGCACCTCGTGCTGCACCAGCGACTACATCCAGCACGATGCGAGCGACGACAAGGTCGTGCTCGCCAAACTCACTTCGAGCAGCTCCTCGACGGACAAGGCGGACGCGGACTGGATCGTCGAGCCAGGCCTCTACAACAGCTCCTGCGTGTCGTTCGAGTCGGCGAACGAATCGGGCGAGTATCTCAGGCATTCCAACTTCGAGCTCTACCTCGAACCGAACGACGGCACCACGTTGTTCTCCGAAGACGCCACGTTCTGCCCGACCACCGGCAACAGCGGCAAGGGCTACTCGCTCCAATCCGTGAACTACCCCAGCCAGTACATCCGGCACTACGAGTACGTGGTCTACATCGCCAGCGACGGCGGATCGAAGGCCTGGGACACCACGACCAACTGGGCCGCGGACAGCAGCTGGTACATCGCGAGCCCCTGGAGCTAGGCGACGATCTGAGGCACTGACCCGCACGAACGGCCGGGGTCGGACCCGAGTGGTCCGGCCTCGGCCGGAGTTCGAGTGCCGTGTTGATCGTCGAAAATTTCGGCCCGAGTGCGGCCGTTGTGCGCCGTGCAGGCCGGGTCGACGATGCTAGAAAGCGCTTTCCATCGCAGCTGCCCTGGAACGCGCGCACCTGTCTGATGCGCCCGAACGGAGATGGTCAACGATGACGACTCCCCATGAGAACCCTGCCTCCACCTACCCGCTCAGCCGCCGCGCCGTGCTCGGCGCCGTCGGCCTGGGTATCGCCTCCGCCCTCGCGCCGGTCTTGGTGCGCGAGGCCGCGCCCTCGGCCGCCGCCGCGACGACGTACGCGCACCCCGGCCTGCTGCACACCCAAGCCGACTTCAACCGGATGGCCTCCCAGGTCGGCGCGGGCGCCCAGCCGTGGAAGGCGACCTGGGACCGACTCGCGGCCAACTCCCACTCGTCGAGCAGTTGGACGCCGAGCGCCCAGTCCTCCATCATCCGGGGCTCGGGTTGCGGCGAGAACTACGGCAGCGTCTACAACGACATCGCCGCCGCGTACCAGAACGCCCTGTACTGGAAGATCACCGGCGACACCGCGCACGCGGACACCGCGGCCAACATCCTCAACGCCTGGGCGTCCACGCTGGAGTCCATCAGTCTGTGCAGCGCCGACGGCTACCTGGCGGCCGGCCTCTACGGCTACCAGTTCGCCAACGCCGCCGAGATCATGCGCGACTACTCCGGGTTCGATCTGGCCTCGTTCCAGACGATGATGCTCGACATCTTCTACCCGATGAACAACGACTTCCTCGTCAACCACAACGGCGCCTGCATCGCGCACTACTGGGCGAACTGGGACCTGTGCAACATGTGCTCGGTTCTCGCGATCGGCATCCTCTGCGACGACAGCGCGAAGGTGAACCAGGCGATCGACTACTTCTACAGCGGGGCCGGCAACGGGGCGATCAATAACCTGACTCCCTACGTCTACTCGGACGGAACGGCCCAGTGCCAGGAGAGCGGGCGCGACCAGGGTCACGCCATGCTGGACGTGGCGCTCGTCGGCGCGTTCTGCCAGATGGCGTGGAACCAGGGAATCGACCTGTTCGGCTACGAGAACGACCGGGTTCTCAAGATGTGCGAGTACTTGGCGAAGTACAACCTCGGCAACGACGTCTCGTACACCACGTACAGCTGGTACGACGGTACAGACTGCGCCACGCTGAATTCGCAGACGACGATCTCCTCGTCCAGCCGCGGCAACATCCGCCCGTGCTGGGCGTTGATCTACAACCACTATGTCGCGCTCAAGGGGCTGTCAGCCCCCTACACCACGGCCTACGCCACCCTGGTCGGGCCGGAGGGCGGGGGCGGCGACTATGGCAGCACGAGCGGCGGGTTCGACCAACTCGGCTTCGGAACGCTGACGCACGCGCTGGCGGCCGGGCCGCTTCCCCACGGCATCTACACCCTGACGAACGAGATGAGCGGGAAGAATCTCGACAACGACGATGTGTCCACCAACGGCAGCGCCGTCGTGCAGTGGACCGCGAACGCGGGCACGACGCAGCAGTGGACCGCGGTTCCGCTCAGCAACGGGTACTTCACGCTGACGAACGGGATGAGCGGGAAGAACCTGGACAACGACGATGTGTCCACCAACGGCAGCGCCGTGGTCCAGTGGACCGCGAACGCGGGTACGACGCAACAGTGGGACATCGTGGCCACGAGTGGCGGCTACTTCACGCTGACGAATCAGATGAGCGGGAAGAACCTGGACAACGGCAACGTCACCACTGAGGGCAGCGACGTCATTCAGTGGACCGCCGATGAAGGCTCGACGCAGAACTGGTTGCCGACCTGGGTCGGACCGTTCGAATCCGGCTACTGACCGAGGGGCCCGAAAAGCGGGGGCGCCGCTGTTGAGCCGTGCGACAGAAGGTGCGGCGGGACGTCGACCACCCTCACGTCCCGCTGCCCCGTGAGCGCCAGGTCGATCGCGGCTCTGGCCATCTCGCCGAGCGGCTGTACCAAGGTGGTCAATGGTGGATACGGCGTACTCGAGCTCAGTCCCGGGAGGCCGTCGCAGCAGATGAGCGAGACATCGCGCGGAACGCGCAGGCCCGCGGACGTGAGGGCATTGCGGCCGACGAGCGCCGTCCGGCCGTTTGCGAACACGATGGCGGTCGGCGGCGTGCGCAGTGCGAGCAATCCGAGCGTGGCGCTGTGAATGTCGCCTTCGGCGGGGGAGATGCGCAGCACGTACTCGTCGGGAGTGCGCAGTCCTCTCGCGAGCATCGCTTCGCGGAAGCCTTGAACCAAGCGCGTATCCGCTGCCACCCGTACGGGGCCCGCGACGACAGCGACGCGCGTGTGCCCGAGGCCGAGCAGGTGCCGCGCCGCGGCGGCGCCGAAGGCCCGCTCGTCCACCTGGACCGCGCAGCCGCGAACTTCCAGCTGCCGTGTTTCGAGTGTTCCGATGGTGCACGCCGCGATCGCGTGTGCTTCGAAGTACTCCCACTGGCCGTCGGAGAAGTCCAACAGAAGGCTGATGACCGCTTCGGCGCCCCGGAGACTCATCGCGTCGAGCCATCGGCGCGGAGGGCAACGGTAGCCGCCCGACCGGCGGTCGTCCGGCTCGACATCGGTGACGATGACGCCGGCGCCGCGTGCGGATGCCTCGAGGCACACCGCTCGCAGCAGTTTCGAGGTCGGTATCTCGTCGAGGCGATTCGCCACGACCTCTATCAGCGTTCCCTGCGCGCGGCGCCGGGTGTCCTGGCCGCCCGCCGTGCGATAGCCCGCCTGGTCCAACAGGTCGGCTACGCGTCTACGCGTGTCGGGCGCGACGTCGGGCCGCCCGTTGAGCACTTTCGAGACGGTCGAGATCGACACACCCGCGACGCGGGCGATCGCCCCCAGCGTCGGAAGCCCGTTCGTGTCTCGCGCCATGTCGATCACCGTGTCGCCACCGTGCCGGGCGGCCGCCTTGTCCGCGGCGGCCACCCGGCACCCCGGGACAGCGGTCAGGACGCCACGAGCGCCGCGATCGCGGAGTCTATCGCCGCGTACGCGCTGTCGATCTGCGCCTGCGTGCTGTCCGCCGCGGAGTCGCACGCGTTCCCGGCGCTGACGGCCGCGGCGACGGCCTGCCAGCTCGACGCGGTGTACGCCGTCGGGTCGAGCAGGGCGGCGTGCCCGAGTCCGTATTCCAGCTGGGACTTGTCGATGCGGTCGCCGAAGTACTCGATCTCGGCTACATCGGCGTGCCCGTTGCTGCTGAACCGCAGGTACCGGTACGGACTCTGATCGGAGACGGTGAATGTGTTCCAGCCGTTGACGGGCGAGGAGCCGATCTGTGCGAGGGTGTTCCAGTTCGACCCGTCATTCGAACCCTGGAACAGTGCCCCCTTGAGCCGCGCCGTCTGACCCGCGCGCGGATAGGCGCGGATCTGCGTCAGGTACACGCCGCTGCCTGAGCCGTAGTCCGCGGTGACCAGGCCGGCGGACAGGTTCAGGTCGACGAACGTGGTCAGATCGCCGTCGAACGCGGGCAGTCCGGCCTGCTGGTCGTTCAGGACGCCTGAGTAGCTGATCGTGTTGGTGAGCACCGTCGCCGTGTTGAGCGTGTCGATCTGGCCGTCGGCCGCCGTGGCGATCGGGGCGCGCAGCCGGGCCGCCGCCGCGTCCACCGCGTCCAGATACCCGACCTGCTGAAGCAGGGTGCTGCTGGCCGACGCGATCTCTGCCTTCGCGTCCGCGACCGCGCTCGCGAAGCCCGCCGCGCTGCGCGAGGTGTACCCCGAGGTGTCGCCCACCGCGGAGACCTCGTCGTTCAGAGCGGTCGTCGCGTCGGTGGAAACGGTGACCGGATACGTATACAGACGCAGGGTCGTACCGTCGTCGGCGAGCATGCGGATCTGCTGGCTGCCCACCTGCGCCGCCGTCGGGGTCCAGGTGACGGTGCTCGACGCCTTGTCGTAGACCGCGCCCGCCGGCAGCGCGTACGGCCGGACGGTCACCGAGCGGCCGTCCGCGTCGAACGAATCCATCCGGACTGTCAGCGGTTGCCCGACGAACCAGCGGTCCGGCATCGCCGGGCTGCCGGTGAGCTGCGGGGCGTCCCGGTTGAGCGGATCGAGCTGGAAGGAGGCGAGGGTGTCGACGCCGGTGAAGTCGAAGTAGACCATCTGGCTGCCGGTCAGCTGTGTGCTGAGCTTCGTCAGATCCAGATCGACGTCGCGCAGGCTGCCAGGTCCGCCGGTCGGCGGTACCTCGACGGTGGCGATCGGCGTGTTGGCCGGATCGTTCAGGCGTAGCGTGATCGTGCCGCCGTGCCGGCTCGCCAGGGTGAAGGCGAGTGTGCTCGCGCCGGAGGAGAAGTTCACCGGCTCGTAAGTCAGCGTGGTAGTGGTCTCCGGATGGTCGAAGACCGCGAACGACGTGCCGTCGGGCCGCTGCTGCGCCCTGGCCTGTCCGCTGACCGTGTCGTAGAAGGAGCCGCCCTCGGTCTGCTGGAACGGCGCGATTCCGGGTGCGAAGGTGAATGTGTCGAGGCTCAGCGCGGCAGTGCCCTCATACGTCAGGTAGACATCGTTGCGGCCTTGGATCGCGCTGGGAAGCATGCTGCGCTCGACCGTCTGCCATGTGCCCCCGGTGTCGGGAATCGCGTACGTGGCGACGACGGGTCCGGTCGCGCTGCCGGTGCGCAGCGAGAGTGTCCCGGTCGAGGTGCTCGCGATCCGGGTCTTGAACTGCAGCGAGCCGTCGTCGAAGTCCATGTCGCGATAGCCGAGCGCGGCTCCGTCGGAGAGCGAGACCGCGGTGCCGCCGCTGCCGTTCGAGACCGTGCTCGCCCCGGTCGCGGAGTCGGCCGCGGCCGCGGCGTTCTGCGCCTGCGAGGAGCCGTGCGCGAAGGCGAACCAGTCCACGTCTCCCTGGTATCCGTAGACGTTCGAGCTGCCGTGGAACTGGAGGAAGATGCTGTGCACGCCGGTGACCGTCTGGTTGAGCTTCGTCGCGGTTGTCGCCAGCGTTGTGTACCAGCCGGTCGGCTGGATGTAGCCGGTGCCGATGATCTCGCCGGTCAGCGAGTCGAGATGAATGTCGACGCTGGCCGGTACCGTGCTGTTGCCGCCGCCGCTGATCACGAAGGTGTCAGCGCCCTGCGTCCCGAAGTCGATGCCGTCGTATTCGGCCCACTGGTTGGGAAACACATCGGCGAGCATCTTGCGGGTGCCGTCGGAGTCGGAGTAGTAGACGAAGTCGGGGCCGTCGGTCGCCGTGTAGGAGGCGCCTGAGATGCGGTCGAAGGCCGAGGAGACGGTGGGGTTCGACTCTTCCAGCGGCGGCCCGACGGGCGGGACGTGCTGCCTGCCCTGGATCGGCGTGAAGATCATGGCCGAGTAGGCGGGGAAGTCGTCGCTCGCCGATCCGGTGAGCTGGATCTGGCGTTCTCTGGCCAGGTACGGCATGTCGCTGTCCGGCACGTGCTCGAGCCAACGGTAGTGGTCGTAGACGATGTCAGCGTAGGCGAGTTGGCCGCGTCCGCCGTCGGCGATGGTCGAGTAGTAGCCGGCGTTGCCGCTCGGATCGGTGGAGGACCAGGTCACCGAATGCCCGAGATTGAAGGTGCTGAAGTACTCGGCGCCCTTGAGCAGGCGGTTGTCGAGGTAGGAGAACAGGTCTATGCCGCCGGACGGCCCGGTGCCCTGGATGTACGAGGTCTGCGCGATCAGGCTCAGCGTGGCGAGGGTGTCGTCGGCGTGCGCCTGGTCGCGGCCCATCTCCTGAAGCTGGCCGGTGGACCAGATCTGCTTGGAGATCGCGACGTCGGTGAGCGGGCTCGTGCTCTCGCCGACGCTCGCCCGGTCCATCGCCGTCGCGTAGAGCGTCGCGTCGTCGTCGAACACCGCCACGGCGAGCGTCCCGGCGATCGAGTAGCCCTCCTGGTTCATGAAGCGGCTGCTCGTGTCGACCGTGGGCAGCAGCAGCGCGGCGAAGCTCTCGACGTCCGCGGTCTCCGCGTCGGTCCAGCCGGAGGACGGCGTGTACCGCAGGATCTCGGCGGCGGCGAGCATCTTGTCGAGCGCGGTGCCGACGCGGATCCAGTCCGTCGAGGGCGTCGTCATCGTGGTCGCCCAGCTGTCGATGATGCCGATCGCCTTGGCCGAGTAGCGGTCGTCGCCGGTGATGTACCACATCAGCGTCAGGTCGTACGCGGCGTTGGAGTCGGCGACCAGCCCGTAGACGGCGCCGGTCGGCACGGTGCTGACCGAGGGGCCGCGCGGGGTGTAGTCGAGCCAGGTGTACGGGTCCTTGCGGAAGCTGGCGAAGGCGCCGGCCCAGGGCTCATAGCCCTGCTGAACCATGTCGCGCATGGTGTTGAGCTGGGTGCGGTCCTGGAGGATGCCGGGATGCGTGAATCCGGCGGAACTCTTGACCGTGTAGTCGTCCCAGCTGTGGTCGTAGTCCGGGTTGATGATGCTCGGCGGCCGGGCGTCGGCGTGCGCGACCGGAACGGCGCGGCCGAGCGCCAGGCCCAGCGCGAGCAGTACGAGCACGGAGAGCCACGCGCGGAACGTCGGTGTTCGGTACGAGGACATCGAGGGTGGGTCCTTCCCTGAACGGGATGGGGTGACGGGCAGGCATGGATAGCGCTTTCCGGACCGGAATATAGGGCGGCGCAGCAGGCCCGACAAGGGCCTCCGGGTCTTCGATTTCCTGATCGCCACATCATTAAGCCTCTGAACTGTGGGTTAGCTCGGGTGCGGCGCGGTGGCTCGAGCGCGGGGGAGCGGCCCGGTCGGACTGAAGGCTGGCGTGCGCTCGGCCGAGAGGCTACTCTCCAGATAAGCGCTTACTATCTCAGCGCGATCTACCCGTGCCACTGGTACGGCAGCGGGGCAGATATCCGTTCTTCCACGAAGCCGGAGTGCTCATCATATGAACATGCGCCGACCCGTCACCACGTTGGCGATGTCCCCGCACCTGCTGAGCCACCTGTTCACCGAAGCGCAGCGTGCCGAACTGCGCGCGATCGCGGCGGTCTCGTTCGACGAGGTGCTCGCGGACTTCGGCACCGCCGAGGCCCGAACCCGACTGGCCGAGACCGAGGTGCTGGTCACCGGCTGGGGTACGCCTGTTCTGGACGCCTCGCTGCTCGGCGTCGCGTCGCGGCTGCGCGCGGTGATCCACACCGGAGGAACAGTCAAGGGGCTGATATCTGCGGAGTGGTGGGACCGGGGGCTGGCCGTGTCCAGCGCGGCGCAGGCCAACGCCCTGCCCGTGGCCGAGTACACGCTGGCGATGATCTTGCTCGCCAACAAGGGCGTGCACCGGTCGGAGCGCCTGTATCGACAGCGGCGCGCGTACGTCGACCGCGAGCTCGAGTTCCCCCGGGACGGCAACTTCGGCCGCACGGTCGGGGTCATCGCGGCGTCCCGGATCGGGCGTCGGGTGATCGAGCTGTTGCGGCCGTTCGATCTCGACGTTCTGGTCAGCGACCCGTACCTGAGCCCGGCTGAGGCGGCGCTGCTCGGCGTCCGGCTCGTCGATCTCGACGAGCTGCTCGCCGTGGCGGACGTGGTGAGTGTGCACGCCCCGTCGCTGCCGGAGACCCGGCACCTGATCGACCGTCGCGGGCTGGCCCGAATCCGGGACGGGGCGACCCTGATCAACACCGCGCGCGGCGCACTGGTGGACCAGGACGCCCTGCTCGACGAGTTGCGCAGCGGGCGGATCAACGCGGTGTTGGACGTGACCGAACCGGACGTGCTGCCCGCCGACAGCGATCTCTACGAACTGCCCAACGTCGTCCTGACTCCGCACATGGCGGGCGCGGTCGGCGTCGAACTGCACCGGCTCGCAGAAATGGCCCTTCAGGAGCTGGCGCGCTATGTCCGCGGAGAGCAACTGGTGCACGCGGTCGACCCGGCCCTGTTCGACCGCGCGGCCTGACGGTATCGCGTCAGCCGGCCGGGGTGTGGCGGGCGACGCTCTGCCGGATCGTCAGGTGCGTGCCGATCATCGCGTACTGCCCGACGTTCTCGTCCGGCCGCTGTCGGTGTTCGTGTACGAGCCGTACGGCGGTCCGGCCGAGCTCCTCGTAGGGAACGTGCACGGTGGTCAGCTGGGGACGCAGGTCCACCGCGACGTCGATGTCGTCGTAGCCCACCAGGGAGACGTCCTCCGGCACCCGCAGGCCCGCGTCGGTCAGCGCGGCCAGCGCGCCGGTCGCGATCACGTCGGTCTCGGCGAACACCGCGGTGAAGTCGCGGCCGCCGGCGAGGCGGTCCGCGGTGCGGCGGTATCCCGAGCCGCGGGTATAGGCGAGCGTCGTCTCGAGCAGGGCGGGATCCGGGGCCACTCCGAAATCCTCGAGCGCGCGGCGGTACCCCGTCTGCCGCTGGAGGCTCGTCGTCATCTGCGGGTCGCCGCCGAGGAACAGGATCCGCCGGTGGCCCTGCGCGAGCAGGTGCGCGGTCGCCGTGTAGGCCCCGGCCTCGTTGTCGTACTCGACGACGGTGGTGGGCGTGTCGGGACCCAGGGGCGGGCGTCCGCACAGCACGAGGCGCGATCCGGCCTGGTCCAGGGCTTTGGCGATCTCCGCCGTCCGCTCGAGGTACTCCTCGCTCTCGACCACGCCGCCGATCAGCACCACCGCGCACGCCCGCTGCTCCCGCATGAGCTGGATCGCGGCCAGTTCCCGCTCCGGATCGCCCCCGGTCGAGCAGACCAGGCACAGCCAGCCGCGGCGGGCCGCCTCCTCCTCCGCTCCGTGGATCGCGGCGGCGAAGGAGGCGCCGCGGATGTCTTTGAGGACCAGGGCCACGGTGTTGGTGGTGATGCCCGCCAACGCCCGCGCGTGCGTGTTGGCCACGTAGTTCAGCTCGCGGATCGAGCGCATCACGCGTTGCCGGGTCGACTGCGCCACCGGGTAGTTGTTGGCCAGCACCCGCGAGACCGTGGCCAGGGAGACCCCGGCGTGCGCGGCGACGTCCATGAGCGTTGCCGCCTGGCCGCCGGGCTCCTCGCGCCTGCGGGGCTTGCGTTTGACGGCCTTGCCGTTGGACCGGCCCTCGCCGGCGCCCTCGGCCACAGACATATGTGTCCCGCTTCCCACTGCACGTCGTGCCTAGATCAACGCTTGCTACCCGAATTGTTGCACATCGTGGTTGACAGCGCCCCGGCCTAGGCGGCAGGGTTATAGAGGAACGCTTTCTATCCCCTCGCCCCAGGCCTTGCTCCGCTGCCGTCCGCCGTGACGGAAAGCGCAGCGCCCCGCACGCTCGAAGGAGAGCGCACATGGCAATGAGACGGACTGCGACGATACGGACCGGGGCGGCGGCAGCCGCTCTGGTCGCCGCCCTGACATTCGGCACCGCGTGCAGCGGCGGCAGCCAGGGGTCGGCGCAGGGCTCGGGCCCCGTGGTCGTCACCTACTGGGGTTGGAGTCCCGGCATACCGGCCCAGGTGGCGCTGTTCAACAAGACCCACACCGACATCCAGATCAAGTACACCGAGATCAAGGGCGGCACGGACGCGCTGACCGGCTACCGCAACGCGATCGCCGCCGGTGACGCGCCGGACCTGCAGAACGGCGACCAGTCCTGGCTCACCCCGCTCGTCGCCGAAGGGTCGATCGCCGACATCTCGCAGTACTTCGCCGCGGACAAGAGCTCGTACCTCGCCGCCGCGTGGAACGACGTGACGCTCGACGGGCGCCAGTACGCGGTGCCCAACAGCCTGGCGCCCGAGTTCTTCGTCTACCGCACGGACATCTACAAGAAGTACGGGCTGAGCGCGCCGACCACCTGGGACCAGTTCATCAGCCAGGGCAAGATCCTGGCCGCGCACGGCGTCAAGATCACGAACTTCGCCGGCGAGGACCCCTCCACCCTGGTCAACCAGGCCTGGCAGGCCGGGGCGCACTGGTACTCGGTGGACGGCGACTCGTGGAAGATCGACTTCCTCAGCCAGCAGTCGCTGCAGGCCGCGAAGGTCATCCAGGACCTGATCGACGAGAACGCGATCTCCACCCAGACCGTGCAGGACTACGCCGCCTTCCAGCAGATCTACGACAAGGGCCAGACCGCTACCCGGGCCATCTGGCTCTGGTCCACCAACGGCATGGTGAAGAACTTCAAGCTCTCCTTCGGCGACTGGGCCGCCGCGCCCGTGCCGGGCTACTCGACCGGCGCCTCAGGCTCGGTGGGCGCGGCGGGCACGACCTACATCGCCAAGCAAACCAAGCACCTGAAGCAGGCCGTCGAGGCGGCGAACTGGCTCTCCACCAACCCGGACTCGATCAAGATCGCGGCCAGCCCGACCATCGGCTCCGCGACGTTCCCCGCGGTGGCCGACGCCGCCTCGTACACCCCGGCCCTGGTCTCGAAGCAGCTGTTCGGCAGCAACTACACCGAGGCGGTCGCCGTCGCGGAGAAGGCCTCCACCCAAGGAGTCAGTGGCTGGGTATTCGGCCCCGACTACACGGCGATGTATCAGGAGGCCGCGGACTGGTGGGCCAAGGTGATCACCAAGCAGATCACCGTGGTCCAGATGCTCCAGCACCTGCAGCAGTGGACGGTGAGCGACCTCAAGTCCAGCGGGATCAACGTGATCGACGCGAGCAAGAGCTAGCCGGTCGACCCGCCTGAGATCCGGCGCCCCGCCCGCGCGTCCGCACGCGGGCGGGCGGGGCGCCGGAACCGTCCGTCCACCGCACCCCTGTCGAAGGAATCCCGCATGTCCATCCCCATCGCCGCGGATGCACGCCCGCGCCGGGCCGAGGCGCGACGGCGCCGGGCCGGCTGGCGCACCGCCCAGTCGCTCAAGGGAGCGGCCTTCAGCCTGCCGTTCGTGCTCGGGTTCATCGCGCTGTTCATCATCCCGGTCGGGTACGCGGTGGACCAGAGCCTTTACGCGATCCGCTCCTCCGGGCTCGGCCTCGGCGGCCAGACCTCGGTCTTCGTCGGCTTCGCGAACTTCAGCCGCGGCCTGACCGATTCGGACTTCTGGCTCTCGGTGCTGCGGGTGGCCGTGTTCGCCGCGGTCCAGGTCCCCGTCATGCTCGGCCTCAGCCTCCTCGTCGCCCTGCTGCTCGACGCGGTCAAGGCCAAGACCGCCCGGATCTTCCGGATCGGGCTGCTCGTGCCCTACATGATCCCCGGCGTGGTCGCGACGCTGATCTGGATCTACCTCTACAGCCCGGACGTCGGCCCGCTCACCCCGCTGGCGCAGTTCTTCGGCTGGAACCTCAACCTCTTCTCCGCAGGCGCGATGTGGCCGTCCATCGGCAACCTGCTCACCTGGCACGGGCTGGGCTTCAACATGCTGATCATCTATGCCTCGCTGCAGGGCCTCGACCCGGAACTGCTCGACGCGGCCCGGGTGGACGGGGCGAGCGAACTGCGCGTGGCCCGGTCCATCAAGGTTCCGATGGTGCGCGGTGCCCTGGTGCTCACCGGGATGCTCTCGATGATCGGCCTGCTGCAGTTGTTCGCCGAGCCGCTGCTGTTCCGCTCCTTCGTGCCCCAGGTGATCACGAGTGATTACACCCCGACACTCGCCATCTACTTCCAGGCGTTCAGCAGCGACAACTACAACTACGCGGCCGCGCTCTCGCTGATCCTCGCGTCGGTGATCGCCGTGCTCTCCTTCCTCTACTACAAGTTCACGAACAGGCCGCAGCCATGACCGCGCAGACTAGCGCAAGGACTGTCCCCTCTCCCGCTGCTCGCGGCACCGCGTCGGCCACGGCGCGCAAGCCCCCGGCCAAGGGCCGCCGCGGCTCGCCGAACCTCCTGGTCGTCCTCGGGCTCTCGCTGACCGTGATCTACTCGGTCGCCCCGATCTGGTGGCTGATCGTCTCGGCCACCAAGAACCAGTCAGACCTCTACAACACCAACGGCCTGTGGTTCGCGCACTTCAACCTGTGGCGCAACCTCAGGGACATCGGCTCCTACGACGGCGGCTACTTCTACCGCTGGATGCTCAACACCGCCGTGTACTCCGGGAGCGGCGCGTTCGTCGGCACGCTGATCGCCCTCGCCGCCGGCTACAGCCTCTCGCGCTACCGCTTCTGGGGCCGAAAGTACATCTTCGCGGCCGTCGTGGGCTCGTTCCTGCTGCCCAGCGCGCTGCTGACGTTCCCGCTCTACCTGCTGTTCGCGAAGGTCGGGCTGGTCGGCACGCCGCTGTCGGTGATCATCCCCGCGTGCATCAACCCTTTCAGCGTCTACCTCGCGAAGGTCTACGTCGACGGGGCCGTGCCGGTCGAACTGCTCGAGGCGGCGCGCATCGACGGGGCCGGGGAACTGCGCATCTTCGGCTCGATCGTGGTCCGGCTGATGTCCACCGGCGCCGCGACGATCTTCCTGCTCGCCTTCGTCTCCAGCTGGAACGGCTTCTACCTGCCGCTGACCATGCTCGGCAGCGCGGGCAAGGCGAACTGGACGCTCGCCCTCGGGCTGTACGACTGGAGCGGCCAGCGCGAGCTCATGGGCTCGGGCGTAGACGGAACCAGCATGCTGATCACCGGGGCTCTGCTGTCGGTGATCCCGCTCGCGCTGTTCATGATCGCGATGCAGCGCTTCTGGAAGAAGGGCGTCACGCTCGGCGCCATCAAGTAGCTCGCGATGCGGGCGCCGAGCCGTACGGACCGGCGCCCGCTCGGTGTTGATCAGCAGTCTGACCCGCTCTCCGTCTCCATCCGGAAGTAGGCGAAGTCGGCCGTCCACGAAGCGGTCAGCGGATCCTGCGCGGCGACGCCGACGAACGCGCCGGTGAACCGCAGCACCGGACCGTGGTCGTCGGAGAGAATGCCCGCGTCGAGCACGGGGCCGACTCGTAGCCAGGCCGACCCGTCCGGCGAAACCGAGAACGCGAGCACGGCGTCCTCGAACACGGCGCTCAGGTGCACCTGCGGCCACGCGGACACGTCGAGGTCCACGCGCTGTTCGGTGTACGCCTCCCCGTCGCACGCGCACAGCACCAGGTGTCGGCCGGCCTCGTCGTGTGCGATCGCGAGGTAGTAGTAGCCGGTGACGTTGTACCAGCACACGAGTCCGGCGCGCTGACCCGGCTGCTCGGGCGTGCAGTGCACGCGGGTCGACACCTTCGCGCGGGTGCAGGTGAGCCGCTGGGCGAGCAGGCTCTGGCCGAAGCGCGATTGCAGGCTGTGCCGCCCGCGCAGACGCAACCAGCCCGGGCGCTCCCGCAACGAGGCCCAGTCCTCCGCGATCGGCTCACGCAGTGACTGCCAGTGCTGAGAAAGCCGCGGCCCGGCGAAGTCGTCGCGACGCACGTCGATCGGGCCGGTCGTGTCCTCGTCCCGGGCGCCCGCCGCGGGGTCATCCGCCGAGAGGCGCGGCGGGGTGAACCGGTCCGCGGGCCAGTGCCCGCCCTGGGCGAGCCGCAACCAGCCGTCGGCCGTCCACTCCACCTGCTGGATGCAGGTCTCCCGCCCGAGGATGGAGCGGCGGCCGCGCGGGGTCGGCACCGGCCGGCTGGCCAGATGCACGAGGTACCACCGGCCGTCCGGCGTCTCGACGAGTTCTCCGTGGCCCGCCTTCTGCAGGCGGACTGCGAGATCGTCCCTCGAGGTGAGCAGCGAGCCCGCGGGGTCGGCTTCATACGGCCCGGTGAGCTCGCGCGACCGGGTCATCAGGATGCCGTGGTTCCAGCCGGTCCCGCCCTGAGCGAGCATCAGGTAGTACCAGCCGTCGCGCCGGTAGATGTTCGGCCCTTCGACGAGTTCGTCGCGCGCGAACACGAGCCGTCGCGGTCCGACGAGCCCGCCACGCTCCGCGTCGAACTCCTGCAGGACGATCCCGGCGAAGCTCGCGCGGTCGGGGCGAGCGTCCCAGCTCATGTTGACCAGCCAGTGCCGGCCGTCCTCGTCGTGGAAGAGCGAGGGGTCGAAGCCTCCGGAGCCCGCGTGGATCGGCTCCGACCACGGCCCGTCGATCGACTCGGCCGTGGTGACGAAGACGTCGAGGTCGCGGAACGCTCCCCGGGTCGTGTGGACGACCGCGTACGTCAGCCAGAATCTGCCGCCGTGCCGGCTGAGCGACGGCGCCCACACCCCGCCGGAGTCCGGCACCCCCCGCAGCGGAAGGCGGTCCGGGTCGGTCAGCGCGAACCCGATCGGCTCCCAGCGCGCGAGGTCTCGCGAGCGGTGCAGCCGGATGCCGGGAAACCACTCGAACGTGCTGGTCGCGATGTAGTAGTAGCCGTCGACCCGGAGTATGGACGGGTCCGGGTGGAAGCCCGGAAGAACCGGATTGGCCACCGTCGACGGTTGCGTGCCGAGGTCTGTCACCGCTGCCTCCAGTAGAAAGCGTTCATCGGATACTAAGGAGCAAGCTCGGCACAACGCAAGGGCGCTGCTGAAGTCACCTTGGGACTTATGGCTGGCAGGTATGTATGGCGTCCGACTCGTCGCCGTAGTAGTTTGCCTAGAAAACGCTTACTGCCCGAAAGGGGACTGAGTTGCTCCGCACCTCGCTGTCCGGTTCCCGATGCCGGCTCGATCTGGAGGCCCCGCCGGACGCGCCGGTACGGATCGTCGGGCTCGGCATCGGCGATACGTCGTTCCTCGAAGGCGGTTCGGGCACCGAGCGATTCGTGCCGCTGGTCGGGCTGGAGGCTTCGGGTGAGGGGCGCGTGGGCACGGCGGGCAAACGGCACGTGGACGGAGCCCCGGGGCGCAGGCTCCGCTATCGCGCGCACCGGGAGCGTCGCACGGACGAGGCGTTGGGCCTGGAGATCGAGCAGGCGGACGACACGAGCGGCCTGCGTGTACGCACGTTCATCGAGCAGCGCGTCGGTATCGACGCCTTCCGCTTCCGGCATGAGCTGACCCTTGACGCGGGGGCGAAGCAGCCGGCGCTCCTGGAGTACGTCGGATCGCTGGCGTTCGCGGGGATGCCGTGGACGGACGATGTGCGGCTGTGGTCGGCGGCGAATCCGTGGAGCGCCGAGCATCGTTGGCGTGCGGCGCCGCTGGGCGAGTACGGGCTTTACGACACCGGTATGCACCGCTACGGCCAGCGTGGCACGAAGAACCGGATCGCGATCGGTTCGGCGGGTGCGTGGTCCTCGTCCGAGTTCCTGCCGATGGGCGGGCTCGAATGGGTGGACGACCGCCGGATGCTGCTGTGGGAGATCGAGCACAACGGCAGTTGGCAGTATGAGGTGGCCGACCGGGTGGGCGGGCTGTACCTGACCGTCTCCGGGCCCTGCGATCCCGAGCACCAGTGGCGCAGGTTCATGACGTGCGGGGCGACGTTCACGACCGTGCCGGTCACGCTCGTGCTGAGCGACTCGGGAATCGAAGGCGCGGCGGCCGCGGCGAACGCCCACCGCAGGGCACTGCGTCGCCCGCATCAGGACCACGAAGCGCTTCCGGTGGTCTTCAACGACTTCATGAACTGCCTGATGGGCGAGCCGGACGCGGAAAGACTGCTGCCGCTGGTGGACGCCGCGGCAGACGCGGGCGCCGAGGTGTTCTGCGTCGACGCGGGCTGGTTCGACGACGAACCGGGCGCGGAACCCGGGCCCGGCGGTGTGCCGGGCTGGTGGGACTCGATCGGCGCATGGCAGGAGTCCGCCAAGCGTTTCCCGGACGGCCTCGCCGGACTGCTGGAGCGGATCAAGGATCGCGGCATGGTCCCGGGCCTGTGGCTGGAGCCCGAGTGTGTCGGCGTGCACAGCCCGACCGCCGCCGCGTTGCCCGAGTCGGCGTTCTTCCACCGCGACTGGCGCCGGGTCACCGAATGGGGCCGCCAGCAGCTGAACCTCGCCGACCCGGCGGCGCGCGCGTTCCTCGATCGGACGATCGACGAGCTCGTGCGGCGCTACGGCCTCGGCTACCTGAAGTTCGACTACAACATCGACGCGGGCATCGGCACCGACCTCGCCGCGGACAGCCCCGGCGACGGCCTGCTGGAGCACAATCGGGCGTACCTCGCCTGGCTGGACCGGCTTCTCGACCGCCACCCCGGCCTGACGATCGAGAACTGCGCGGCCGGGGGCAGCCGCACCGACCAGGCGCTGCTCTCCCGACTGCCGATCCAGTCGCTGACCGACCAGCAGGACCACCGGCTCATGCCTCCGATCGCCGCCGCCGCGCCGCTGGGTGTCCCGCCGGAGCAGGGAGCGGTCTGGGCATACCCGCAGCCTGAGTTCAGTGACGCGGAGAACGCGTTCACGCTGGCCTCCGCGCTACTCGGTCGTGTGCACCTGAGCGGCCGGCTCGACCTGCTCGACGAGGCCCAGTCCGCGCTGGTCAAGCGTGCCATCGACACCTACAAGTCGTACCGGCACGTGTTGCCCACTGCGAACCCGCACTGGCCGCTCGGCCTGCCCGCCTGGGACGACGCTCTCATCTGCCTCGCGCTGGAGACGGCAGCGGGCGACTGGTACGTCCTCGTCTGGCGCCGCGAGGAATCGGCCGACGGGTCGAGAACGGTCGAGATACCCGTCCCGGCGTCGGCGTTCGACGAGGGGAGAGTCGTCTTCGCGAAGGACGAGGAGCACCCCGATCCGTCTTACGAGAGCGAGGCCGGGACGCTCCTGCTGACTCTGGATCCGCTCGACGCGGTGCTCGTCCGTTTGACGTCGGCGTCCTGGCGTGCACGAACGTGACTTAGCAGGAGTAATAGGGGTGAATCGGCACGCCCGAACGCCTGATTCGCGTAATGTTATCGATTGACAAGACTTCGAGGCTCTGCCAGCATCGCCTCCTGGTGACGTGAGCGTTCCCGCCGCGCACCGTTTTCCCGCAGAGAGAGGCTTCAATGACGAAGTTCAGAAGTCGGCTTGCCGCGATGGCGGCCGCGTGTGTGGCCCTCGGTATGACGGTCGCCGGATGCGGCTCAAGCTCCGGCGGGTCGGAGTCGGGCCCGATCACCCTGACCGTCTACTCCTGGAAGGGCAACGCGGCCACGCCCGAGGACGTGCCGCAGATCAATGCCGCGTTCGAGAAGGCGTACCCGAACATAAAGCTCAACTTCCAGTTCCTGAGCGCGGGCGCCACGATCGCGCAGAAGCTGCAGCCCGAGTTCCTGGCCGGAGACGCGCCGGACGTGTTCATGACCGATCCGACCACGATGCGCCAGTACCAGAAGGACGGCTACCTCGCCGATCTGAGCGACCAGTCCTGGGTCTCGGATCTCACCGGCGCCATCAAGCCGTTCGTCACGGTGAGCGGCAAGACGTACGCGGCGCCGCTGGACCTGGTCCCGATCGGCCTCTTCGCGAACATGGGCATCCTCAAGCAGGCCGGGATCACGAGCTTCCCGACCACCAACACGGAACTGCTGGCCGACCTCAAGACCCTGAAGTCGAAGAACCTTCCGGGCCTGGAGGTGCCGGACAAGGGCGGGTACACCTCGGAGGCGATCATCAACGGGGTCGCGAGCACGCTGGTGTACAAGCAGAACAAGAACTGGGACGCCGACTACGTCGCGGGCAAGGTGGACTTCTCGGACTGGACGAGTTCGGTCGAGCAGTTCAACGACCTGGGCACGAGCGGCCTGGTCGACTTCAAGGACGGCCTCGGCGTGGACGAGTGGGGCCAGGGTGTGCAGGACTTCGAGGCCGGTAAGACAGCGTTCCTCTACCAGGGCGCATGGAACCTGACCAGCTTCGTCAAGGCGCAGCCGAGCACGCAGTTCGGGCCGTGGGCGGGGGACGACTCCAGCCAGCAGTGGGGCACCGTCTTCGCCGGCGTGAACTGGTCGGTCAACGCGGCGAGCAGCCACCTCGACGCCGCGGAGAAGTACGTGCGGTTCTGGACCCAGGCGGAGAACCTCATCGGCTACCTGAAGGCGGACGCGGGCTACTCGCCTTACACGAACGGCACCTCGCCCACCTCCGCGGCGGACGCGCTGGAGACGAAGGCCTTCAACGCGGGCGCCTACCGCATCCTCGGGGCCGACAGTTGGTTCACCGGCGCCAACGAGACGACCATGGGCACTGACGTCCAGTCCCTGATGCTCGGCCAGATCACGCCCAGCGCGCTCACCGCCAAGTGGACGCAGGAATTCAAGACGTCCAAGTAGCGGCCGGTCCTCATCGCCGCACCTCGTCAGCGTCCGTCCGCCGTGCCTCGACCGGCGGGCGGACGCGGAAGGGAATCACTCATGCTTGAGCGTCGCAAGATGTCCGCGTTCCTCTTCGCTCTCCCCGCACTCGTTCTCTATTCGCTCATCGTCATCTATCCGCTGATCAGCGGCGCCTATCTGAGCTTCACCGACAGCGTGGGCGGTCCGCACGCCGACTTCGTCGGGTTCGCCAACTTCGCGCAGATCGGGCAGGACTCACGGATCTGGCCGTCGTTCGTCGTGACGGCCGAGTTCGCACTCATGTCCGTCATCGGCGGGAACGCGCTCGGTCTGAGCCTGGCGCGTTCCATCTACTACCGCCCCCGGGTGCGCAGGATCGTCACCACGCTGGTGCTGCTGCCCGCCCTGGTCGCGCCCGTGATGGCGGGATTCATCTTCTCGTACATCCTCGGCCCGAGCGGCGCGCTGAACTCGTTCCTCGCCGACATCGGCCTGCGCAGCCTCACCCAGGTGTGGCTCGGCAATCCGGCCACGGCCCTGCCCGCGGTCGCCGTCGTGAGCATGTGGAGCGGAGCCGGGTTCTCCACGGTCATCTTCCTCTCCTCGTATCTCGCGCTGGATCCCGAACTGCTCGACGCCTCGATGATCGACGGGGCGACGTCCTGGAAGAAGTTCCGCTTCATCGAGTGGCCGCTGGTCAGCCCGGCGCTGACGGTCAACCTGACGCTGGGGATCATCGGCGCGCTGCGCGTGTTCGAACTGCCTTTGGTGCTCACGGCGGGAGGGCCGGTCAACTCCACCACCAGCATCAGCATGATCATCTACAAGGAGCTGTTCGGGCAGGGGAACTACGGCTTCGCCTACGGGGTCGCCCTGTCGGTGGTCCTGCTGCTCTTCGTCGTCGTCGTCGCCAGCGTGCTGACCACGGCCATGCGGTTCCGCGAACGGAGGATGTTCTCATGACCCTGACCTCATCGCAGCCGACGACCGAACCGGCGCAGCGCGGGGCGGGCCCGCGCGCCCGGCCGACCGGGTCGGGTCCGGGGGCGCGGGCCGGTATCGGCTCCCTGGTGTTGCGCAGGCTGGGCGACCTGTGGCTCATCCTGGTCGTGGCGGCCCTGGTGGTGCCGTTCCTGATCGCGGTCTCGATCGCGCTGCGCCCGGCCGCCGACGTCGCCGCCGACCCGCTCGGCTTCCCGACCCATCTGACGTTCGCGAATATCTCCCGCACCTTCGGCTACCTGGACTACGGCCACGCGATTGTCAATACCCTCATCTATGTGGTCTGCTCCACCTTCTTCGTGATCCTGCTCGGCGGGATGGCGAGCTATCCGATCGCGCGGCTCAGCCGACGCTGGACGGCCCTCGCGTACCGGTACTTCATCATCGGCACCACGTTCCCGATCTTCGCGCTCGTCGCCCCGCTCTTCCTGCTGATCAGGGACATGGGGCTGCTGAACACGCACGTGGGCGTCATCATGATCTACGTGGCGATGAACTTCCCGATCGCCGTGTTCTTCTTCTCCAACTTCCTCAGGTCGGTGCCGGTGGAACTCGAGGAGGCCGGCGAACTCGACGGCGCGGGACCGTTCCGGATCTTCTTCCAGATCGTCCTGCCGCTGGTGCGCCCCGTGATCGCGACGCTGGCCACCTTCCTGACCATCGGGATCTGGAACGACCTGGTGGTCCCGTTGATCTTCACCCAGGGATCGTCGAACGGCACGATCATGTCGAACGCCTACTCGCTGATCGACCCGCGCCAGGTGGACCCGACCACGATGTTCCCCGCCGTGCTGCTCGGGGTCGCGCCGCTGTTCCTGGTCTTCCTGCTGCTCCAGCGGTATCTCGTCTCCGGGATCGCCTCGGGTGCGATCAAGTAGCCCCTGTCCATCAAGAGGGAGTTCCAGGTGCTTTCGGCATCACTGACCATTGATCCGGCCTTCGAGGTCGCCCCGGTGCGCCGGAACCTGTTCGGCGCGTTCGTCGAGCAGGCCGGGCGCTGCGTGTACGGCGGCCTCGTCGAGCCCGGGCATCCGAGCGCGGACGAGCACGGCCTGCGCGGCGACGTCGTCGAACTCGTCCGGCGACTCGGCATCAGCACCGTGCGCTACCCCGGCGGGAACTTCGTCAGCGGCTACCGCTGGGAGGACGGCGTCGGCCCGGTGGACGAGCGGCCCGCGCGCCTCGATCTCGCGTGGGGTTCCACGGAGCCGAACACGTTCGGGCTCAACGAGTTCATGACCTGGACGCGGCGGGCGGAGGTCGAGCCGATGCTCGCCGTCAACCTCGGCACGCGCGGCGTCCAGGAGGCGCTCGACCTGCTCGAATACTGCAACGTACGCGGCGGCACCCGGCTCTCCGACCTCCGCCGCAGGCATGGCGTGGAGCAGCCGCACGACGTGCGGATGTGGTGCCTGGGCAACGAGATGGACGGCACCTGGCAGGTCGGGCACAAGACCGCGCCCGAGTACGGACGCCTGGCCGCGGAGACCGCGCGCGCGATGCGCATGATCGATCCCGAACTCGTGCTGGTTGCCTGCGGCAGCTCGGCGACGTTCATGGACACCTTCCCGTCCTGGGAGCGGATCGTGCTCGAGGAGGCGTACGAGCAGATCGACCTGATCTCGGCGCACGCGTACTACTGCGAGAAGGACGGCGACCTCGCCAGCTTCCTCGCCTGCTCGACGGATCTGGAGCACCAGATCGAGACCGTCGTGGCCACCGCCGACTACGTCCGCAGCCTCAAGCGGTCGAGCAAGCAGCTCAACATCTCCTTCGACGAGTGGAACGTCTGGTATCAGCACGAGCACGCGGGCGAGCCCCGGGACTGGAGCCGCGCCGGACTGCCGCGCCTCGAGGACCACTACAACGTCGCCGACGCCGTCGTGGTCGGGTCGCTGCTGATCGCGCTGCTGCGGCACAGCGACCGCGTGCACGCGGCGAGCCTGGCCCAACTGGTCAACGTGATCGCTCCGATCATGACGGTCGAGGGCGGCCCGGCCTGGCGGCAGAGCACCTTCCACCCGTTCGAGCAGACCTCCCGGCTGGCCGCGGGCGTGGTGCTGCGTACCGCGATCTCCGCGCCGAGCCGGCCGACCGAGAAGTACGGCGACGTCAGCGTCATCGACGCCGTGGCCACGCACGACGCCGACGCCGGAACGACCGCGCTGTTCATCATCAACCGCTCGACCGCGGACGAGATCGAGATCAGCATCGACACGCGCGCGGTCGGCGCGGCCCGGGTGCGCTCCGCGACCGTCCTGAGCGACACCGACCCGCATGCCAGGCCGACCGTCGAGACCGAGCGGCGGTTCGAGCCAAGGCCCCTCAAGGAGATCGCGCTCGGCGACGGCGCGCTGCGACTCACCGCGCCGCCCGTCTCGTGGATCGCGATCGAACTCGAAGGAGAAGACCACGATGTCTGACACCGCCGTCATCAAATCCCCGCTCTTCCGCGACCCGATCCAGGACGGCGCCGCCGACCCCACGGTCATCTGGAACCGCGGCGAGCAGGCCTGGTGGATGTTCTACACGAACCGCCGCGCCACGAACGCCCCGCAGGACGGCACCATCGCCTGGGTCACCGGCACCCCGATCGGCGTCGCCTCCTCGACCGACGGCGCCGCGACCTGGCTCTACCGGGGAACCGTCGCAGGGCTCGACCTCGAATGGGGCCAGCACACGTACTGGGCTCCGGAGATCTTCGACGACGGCGAGACCTACCACATGTACGTCACCGTAGAACGCGGCGTGCCGAGCACCTGGGTCGTGAGCCCGCGGCGGATCCGGCACTACACGAGCCCGGACCTGATCAGCTGGACGTACCAGTCCGACCTGCCGCTGCCGACCGACAACGCCATCGACGCGTGCGTGCATCCGCTGCCCGGCGGCGGATACCGGCTCTGGTACAAGGACGAGGAGCACGGCAGCCACACCTACTACTGCGACAGCGACGACCTCTACACCTGGAAGCCGGTCGGACCCGCGGTCACCGCGAGGGCGCACGAGGGCCCCAACGTCTTCGAGTTCGAAGGCCGCTACTGGATGGTCGTGGACGAGTGGCAGGGCCAGCGCGTGCTCAGCTCCGAGGACCTCGCCACCTGGAGGCCGGAGAATCTGATCCTCGACATCCCGGGCACCGGCACCGATGACGCCATGATCGGCCAGCACGCCGACGTCGTCGTGACCGGGGGAGCGGCGACGATCTTCTACTTCACCCACCCCGAGCGCAGGCCCGGCGAGCCCTTCGACGACGACAACATCGGCGAACGGCGCACCTCCATCCACGCCGCCCGGCTGCGCGTGCTCGACGGAGTGCTCACCTGCGACCGGAACGAGATCCTGACGGCGCCGCTGCTGCCGATCGAGGGACCGGGGGCGACGCCCGGCGCGACCCGCTGAGCACCCCCGCACTAACCGGGCCGGCCGGACGCTTGACCTACCATCAGGTCGTCCGGCAGGCCCACCAATTCTCATGAATGCGAACCCCCGTGAACGAACCGGAACCCGCTCCCGCCAAGGCGGCCACGATCTACGACGTCGCCAAGGCGGCGGGCGTGTCCTCCCAGACCGTCGTCCGCTACCTCAACGGCTTCCAGGGCATAAGGCCGACGACGCAGCAGAAGGTGAAGACCGCGATCGAGACCCTGCGGTACAAGCCGAACCAGCTCGCCCGGGCGCTGCGCACCAACTCGCCGACCCGGGTGCTGGTGTTCGTCAACGAACTGACGGAGGCGGGGCCAGCGAACATCATCCTCGCGGCGACCCAGGCCGCGACGGCGGCGGGCTACGTGCTGGAGATCATCACCCTGGACGTCGCGGACATCGAGGCCAGTGCGCGCACCATCCGCGAGACGGACCAGCTCTACGTGGCCGGAGCCCTCGCGTTCATCCCGACCGCGCAGATCTCCGAGCTGTTCGACCGGTTCCCACTGCACGTGCCCTTCCTGCGCGAGGTCAACGCCGACGGTCTCGAGGGCCCGCACGCGCAGGCGGCCGACGACCCGGCGACCCGGCTGCAGGTCGAGCATCTGCACGAGTTCGGGCACGAGCGGCTGTTCCTGCTCAACGGCCCGAAGGGCTGGTTCTCCACCGAGAAGCGCCGCTCCACCGCAGTGGCCACGGCCGAGCGCTTCGGCATGACGGTGACCGAATCGGTCCACGGCGACTGGTCCTCCCGGTCAGGCTACGAAGCGCTCCTGAGCGCGCGACTCGACGGAGCGCCGACCGCAGTGGTCTCGGCGAACGACGAGATGGCCCTCGGCGCCCTGTGCGCGCTCGACGAACGCGGCATCGACGTGCCCGGTGAGATGAGCGTCATCGGCCTCGACGACACGCGCGGAGCCGCCTACTACAAGCCGCCGCTCACCACGATCCGCATCGACTTCGAGAACGCCGGACGCCTCGCCGTGCAACGCCTGCTCACCATCATCGCGCGCAACGGCGGCGACGGCGTGGAAGTGCCTCAAGAGGTCGCGCCCGTGCCGCCGCGGCTCATCGTCCGCAAGTCGACCGCACCCCGACCGCACTAGGAACCGAAGGGCGGGCCCCATGCCCAGCGACGCAGAGCTCTCCTACATCGAATCCCGCGAACCGGGACACGGCCGGATGCGCCCGCGCGCCTCGACGCGCTCCGACGCACCTGCCATCGACCTCGACGGCCCGTGGCGCTTCCGCTTGGCCGCTGGTCTGCACGATCTCACGCCGGGTTTCGAGACGCCCGAGTTCGCCGATGAGGGATGGGACGAACTCGCTGTCCCGTCGATGTGGCAGCTGCATGGATACGGCGCGCCCGCGTACGTCAACATCAACTACCCCTTCCCGGTCGATCCGCCACGCGTGCCCGACGCCAACCCCACCGGCGAGTACCGGCGTGAATTCGAGCTGCCCGAGGACTTCCCGGTGGAACGGGCCGTCCTGCGCTTCGAGGGTGTGGACTCCTGCTTCGCCGTCTGGGTCAACGGCATCCAGCTCGGTGACGGCCAGGGCAGCCGCCTGCCCACCGAGTTCGACGCGTCGCGGGCGGTGCGTTCCGGGCGCAACGTGATCGCCGTGCGCGTGCACCAATGGTCCGGCGGCAGCTACCTCGAAGACCAGGACATGTGGTGGCTCTCCGGCATCTTCCGCTCCGTCCGCCTGCTCGCGCGCGGGCTTGAGGACCACTTCGTCCACGCCGACTACGACCACGTCACCGGAACCGGCACCCTCCGCATCGAAACCTCGCGGCCCGCCGTGCTGACCGTCCCCGAACTCGGGCTGATCGCCGTCGATCCCGCGGTCTCGCACGTGATACCCGACGTCGAGCCCTGGTCCGACGAACACCCGCGACTCTACGAGGCCGAACTCGTTTCCGGTGCCGAGACGATCTCGCTGCGCATCGGCTTCCGGCGCGTCGCGGTCGTGGACGGGCAGATCGTCGTCAACGGCCGACCGATCCTGTTCCGCGGCGTCAATCGGCACGAATGGCATCCGCGCACCGGCCGCACGCTCGACCACGAGACGATGCTCGCCGACGTGCTGCTGATGAAGCGGCACAACATCAACGCCGTCCGCACGAGCCACTACCCGCCGCACCCGGACTTCCTCGACCTCTGCGACGAGTACGGCCTGTGGGTCGTCGACGAGTGTGACCTGGAGACGCACGGCTTCGAATTCCTCGGCTGGCGTGGGAATCCCAGCGCCGACCCGGCGTGGCACGAGGCGTATCTGGACCGCGCGGCGCGGATGGTCGAGCGGGACAAGAACCACCCGTCGATCATCCTGTGGTCGCTGGGCAACGAGGCAGGACGCGGTGAGAACCTGGCCGCGATGGCGGAGTGGATCCGCGGCCGCGACGGCAGCAGGCTGATCCACTACGAGGGCGACCACAAGAGCTGTGCGTACGTCGACGTGTACTCAATGATGTACGCCGACTTCGATCACGTGCGCGCGGTCGGCGAAGGCACGGAGCCGCCGACCACCGACCCGGCCGATGACGCACACCGTCGTGCGATCCCGTTCATGCAATGCGAATACGCGCACGCGATGGGCAACGGCCCCGGCGGCCTGCGCGACTACCAGGACATGTTCGAGAAGTACCCGCGCCTGGCCGGCGGCTTCGTGTGGGAATGGATCGACCACGGCATCGAGCAGACCGATCAGGACGGCGTCACCTACTACGCCTACGGCGGCGACTTCGGTGAAGAACTGCACGACGACAACTTCGTCGCGGACGGTCTGGTCTTCCCGGACCGCACCCCGTCGCCCGGCCTGATCGACTTCAAGAAGGTCATCGAGCCCGTCCGGGTCGCCGTGGACGCTGACCGGCGCACCATCGCCGTCACCAACCTCCACCACAGCCGCGACACCGGCTACCTGCGCTGGGAATGGACGCTCGAACTCGACGGCACGCAGGTCGCGGACGGAGAGCTCAAGCCGGAAGTCGTCGCGCCAGGCGGGTCGGGCACGGCGGACTGGCCCACCGAGCTGGCCGACGCCGTCGAGGCCGCCGGACACCAGCGCGGCGAGCTTTGGCTGACCGCGCGCGGAGTGCTCGTCGAGCCGCAGTCCTGGGCCGACGCGGGCCACGAGGTCACCTGGGCCCAGGCACACGTCAACGCGGCCGTCGAAGAACCCGCACCACGCGGCTCCGCCATCCCGATCGCCGCGCGCGTAAACGGCGGCGAGATCGTGCTCGGCCCGGCGACCTTCGACGCACGCACCGGCGTGCTCGCCCGGATCGGCGGCATCGACATCGGCGGCCCGCGCCTGGACTTGTGGCGCGCGCCGATCGACAACGAGGCGTACGGCTACCCCGTCCCGCTGGAACGGCTCTGGCGCGACGCCGGCCTGCACCGCCTGCACCACAAAACGCTGAGCCTCGACGCGACGGCGAACGGACTGTCCGTGCGCACCCGCGTCGCCCCGGCCGCCAAGGACTTCGGCATGCTCGTGCACTACCACTGGAGCATCGCCGCGGACGACGTCCTGTGGCTCGATGTCGCCGTCGAACCGCAGGGCGAATGGACCGTTCCCCTTCCCCGCCTCGGCGTCGGCCTCACGGTTCCGGGCGACCTCGACCAGGTCGAATGGTTTGGTCTCGGCCCCGGCGAGGCATACCGCGACACCGACAACGCGGTCCGAGTCGGCCGCTACCGCGCAACCGTGCAGGCATTGCAGACCCCGTACGTGCGCCCGCAGGAGAACGGCAACCGCCGCCACGTGCGCTGGGCCCGCCTCACCGGCCGCTCCGGCGGGCGCGGCCTGTCCGTCGTGGCCGACCCGGCGATCGACCTGACCGCCAAGCCCTGGAGCACCGCCGCCCTCGAAGCCGCCCGCCACCCCGACGAACTACGCCCGGACGATCGGATCCACCTCAACCTCGACCACGCCCACCAAGGCATCGGCAGCGCCTCCTGCGGCCCCACCCTTCCCGAACGCGAAACGCTGCGGCCGCAAGCCGCCTCGTTCCGCGTCGGATTCGTCGAGTTCGAGCGGGAGGGCTGACGTGCCTAGCCGACCTGCACGAGTTCCCACTGCTGGTTGGTCGCTCCGGTGGCGGGCCACTGGTCGATGACGGCCCCATTGCCGGTGGAGGCGCCGTGCACGTCGAGGCGGTAGCCGTCGGAACGGGACTCGATGAGGTAGTTGCCGTTGTCGGTCGGCGTGATCAGCCATTGCTGGTTGGTGCCGCCGTTGGGCGTCCACAGGTCCAGTTGGGTGCCGGGCCACGTCGTGATGTTCGGAATGTCCAGCGCTTTGCCGCTCCCGACGCCCGTGATGGCGTAGTAGCCTGCGCTGTTCTTGGCGAGCGTCCACTCCTGGTTGGTGCCGCTATTCGCCGTCCACTGGTCGATCAGCGTGCCGTTCGCGGTACCGGCGCCTACCGCGTCGAGGGCCTTGCCGCTGCCCGCGCCGACGATCTCGTAGGTGCCGGAGAGGTCTGACACCGTGCCGGGGGTGATGGAGAAGTTCGAGTACTCGGCTGGGTAGTAGCCTGCGGTCCCGAGCCCGACCTGCCCGCCGCCGAAGCTGGTGTCGGTGGCGTCGGCCACGGTGGTCCCGTCGATCGCGGCGGTGATCGTGTTGCCCTGGAACGAGAGCGCGAGGTTGTGCCACGTGCCGGTGCCGGGTGCGGTGACCGTGCCGCTCGCCAGCGTCGTCCACGTCCACGAGCCGCTGGTCTTGAGCAGCGACCAGGCCCCCGTCTCCGAAAGCCTGAGGTGGTAGGCGTTCAGACCGCCGTTGAACTGCTTCTGGGTGCCGACCCGGCCGAGGATCTCGGCGGAGCTGCCGCTCTGTTCGAGCAGCACGTCCGAGCTGACGGTGTAGTCGCTCCAGCCGAGATCGCCCATCAGCGTGTACGGCTGAACGCCGGCTGCGGTCGGGGTGTACCAGGCGATCGGCGTGGTAGCCGCCATCTGGCGCAGGCACTCGCCGCTGCGCCCGCCTTCGCAGGGCTCTGCCTGGAACGCGCCGTTCATCGATGCGAAGTACGTGGCCTCCTGCCCGGCGCTGTAGTCGGAGAACGAGTCGGAGTAGGGCAGGGCCAACTGCGTGCGCAGCGGGGAGGTGGCGTTGGCCGCGCCTTGGCCGGTGGTCGTCGTCACCGTGTAGATGTGGCCGGGGGCGAGGGTGAGCGTGTACGTGCCGCTGCCCGCGGTCAGGTCGGAGTCCTGCACCATGCGCGGGGTGGCGGTACTGGTCTTGGACAGGTCGGTGGACCACATGTGCAGCGTGCCGCTCGGCAGACTGCCGGTGACGCTCATTGTGACAGTCTGCGAGGCGGTGGCGTCCATCGTCTCGAACACAGTGCTCCACGCGCTGCGGTCGGCGGCGGCGTAGGTGACATAGCTCCCGTTGCCCCGGCTCCCGCCCAGATACCCGGTGGCCGTGTCAAGGTACTGCCAGCCCGGGTCGGTGAACTGCGTGGTCTGCGCGATCGCCCAGGTGGTGCGGCCCACGCTGTACGCCCCGGACCACGGCTGGTTCGCGGTGATCAACCCCTGATCATTGAATGAGAGGTTCTGATATATCGCCGCGGTGATCGGCCAGTTGATATAGGCGGTCAGGTCGCCGTCGATATAACCGCGGTTGATGGCCCGGGCCACGGCGGCGGCTCCGGTCTCGGCGTCCTCGGAGCCGTTCTCGCTGGCCCAGATCGGCTTGCCGAGGCTCTCGGCGTCGGAGGACGACGTGCAGGTCGCCATCGCCGAGGCGTACGTGCACGGATAGTGCGCACCGACGACGTCGACGTCCGCGTCCAGTGTGCTGTCGCTCGTCATCGCGGTGGCGATGTCCCACTCGTTGCTGCCGGTCTCGTCGCAGCAGACCAGTTCGGTCGAGGTGTAGCCGTTGGAGTCGAGCGCGGATTTCAACGATTCGACCCAGGAGGCGCTGTACTCGTGCTCGTTCCAGCTGCCGAGGTAGTCGATGCTCAATCCGTGCGACTTGGCGCAGCCGAGCCAGGAGATCAGATAGCTGATCATGTCGGTGGAGTAGTACGTGCCGCTGCCGATCCAACCCGGCGCGCCCCAGGCCAGCGCGTAGAGCTTGATGTTCGGATTCAGCGCCTTGGCCTGCTCCATCAGCCACCACTCGTAGCCGGAGCCGCAGTCGATGGTGCCTTCGGCGTGCTCGATGCTCGCCTCGGCGCCGTCGGTGGAGTCGGTGTCGCCGCCGATCTCGACCTTGAGGATTTGGAGATCGGCGCCGTAGCCGGGCTTGAACAGGTAGTCCAGGATCTGCGTGCGCTGCGTCGCAGGGTAGTCGTAGAGCAGCCGGGCGTTTCCGCCTCCGCCGCTGATCGCCCCGACACCGTCGAAGGTGCGCCCGGAGCTCGTTCCATCCACCGTGATCGCCGTGCTGACAGCGGCGTGCGCGGGGCCGGGGCCGGGCGCGATCAGCAGCGCGCAGGCCGTGAGTAGGGCGGCGATGAGCGCCGAGATCCGGCGTCGGGGCGCGGGCAGGGGCAGGACGATCCGCAAGGTGGGCCTCCCGGATGAAGAAGTGGGTTCGTTCGCTTCTGACCGCAGCCAGATCAGAAGCGAACGAAATCAAAAGTATTCAACCGGGGTGAAACGTAGAACCGCGCTCGGCATGCGTCAAGAGTCAGGACACTGGTCCTGTTCTATGAACCCGTGTCGCAGCGGTAGAGAGAGCCGCTGGAGCCGCTGGAGCCGTAATCCGTGGACGGGACCGCGGTGCAGTGCGCTTCGGTCCAAGACGTGATCTGCGTACTGGTCGTGTTCGCGGTGTCGCCGCCCAGCCCCGTCATCATGCTGCCGCCCATCCCGGCGCCACTGCCGCTGGTGAGCACGTAGTGCAGCTTGCCCTCGTGTACGAGCACTGTGAACTCGCTCAGCGTCGGTTGCGGCACCTGCCCGGAGAAACCGCCGATCGGCAGTACCTTCGCGCCGGTGGCCAGGATGTAGTCCTGCGCGCTGGTCCAGCCGACGGTCGCGAGAGGGTAGTCCGCTCCGTCCTGATGCGCGGTCACGTACCGCCAGAGCCTCGCCTGGTCGCCGGTCATGGTGCCCGTGGCGATCAGACCGCCCGCGCCGCCCGCCGCGCCGGCGCCCGCACTGCCGGCCGAGCTCATACTGAACCCTCCGGCCTGCGGTCCGGCGCTGGCGTCGAACGCGCTGCCGTCGTCGCGGGCGTCGAAGGCGGTCGAGGCCCAGGCCACGGTGCCGACGCCGGTGGTGGCGAGGGCGGCGACGGCCGCGATCGTGCCCAGACGCGCGCGGGTGAGTCCCTTGGCGCGGGCCACCAGCAGTGCCGCGATCGCCGCGAGCGCGGTCAGCAGGGCGGACCAGCGCAGCCAGGCGGCGAAGTCCGCGTAATCAGACCACAGATACCAGGTCCACGCCGCCTGACCGGCCACGGCTGACGGCACCATCCAGTTCGGGCGTGCGTTCTGACGGTGCATCCGCCAGAGCGAGACGAGTCCGGCGCCGCACAACGCCGAGATCGCGGGAGCGAGCATGGACATGTAGGCGGTGTGCGGGATGCTGCTCATCTCGCTGAAGACCAGACCGACCACCACCAGCCAACCGCCCCAGAACACGAAGCCGCCGCGCAGGCTGTCGGTCCGCTCGGCGTGGCGACGGCGCCACAGGCCGAGCAGCATGCTCAGCAGGGCCAGCGGGATCATCCATCCGATCTGGTCGGCGTAGCGGCCCTCGAACAGCTTCAGCCACTTCGAGCCGCCACCGCCCGCGCCGAATCCGCCCACCGCGGGCCCCTGGCCGCGATCCGTGCTCGATGCCCCCGAGCCCGCGTAGCCGGGGAAGCCGGACCCGCCCGCCGCGCCCGGGAATCCCGGGACGCCGGAGGAGCCCACGGAACGGGGGAGGTCCGCGACGCCAGCGCCCCCGTTACCGACGCCGCCGCTGCCGCCGCCGCCGAGCGAGTCCTCGACCGCGCCGGGGACGTGGATGCCGAAGCGTTCCAGGCCGTTGTAGCCGAAGACCATCGCGACGGCGCTGTTGTTGGTCGAGCCGTCCACGTACGGCCGGTCCTTGGCGGGGACGATCTCCATCATGGCCACCCAGGTGAGCGAGACCGCGATGCACACGACGCCCGCGGTCAGCAGGTGCCGGATCCGTCGGCGCACGCTGCCCGGCGCGCTCAGCAGGTAGGCGAGGGCGAAGGCGGGCAGCACCATCCAGGCCTGCATCATCTTCATCTGGAAGCCGACGCCCACCCAGAATCCCGCCCAGATCAGCGGGCGCAGGCGGCCGTCGCCGACCGCGACCTGGAAGCGGTCCGCGGCCAGCAGGAGGCAGCAGGTGAGCGCGCCGTCCTCCATGGAGTGGCCGAACATGGAGGCGACCACCGGAGTGAAGGTGAACAGCGCGGAGGCGATCAGACCGGCGGCGGGGCCCGCCCAGCGCCGTACCACGCGGTAGAGCACGAGGACGGCGATGACCCCCTCGATCACCTGAGGCAATGTCACCGACCACTCATGGAAGCCGAGGACGCGGGCGAACAGGGCCTGGATGGCGAAGGCGCCGGGGATCTTGTCAAGGGTGATCGTGGCACCGGGATCCATCGCGCCGAACAGCCACGCCTTCCAGCTGACGGACATGCTCTTGACGCTGCTGCTGTAGAACGGCGCGTACCCGGCGGTGGTGATGTTCCACGAATACAGCGCCGCCGCGAACGCCGCGATGACGAGCAGGATCGGCCGCGCCCATCGCGGCTGGTCCGCAGGCGAGTACAGCACCCGCCGCCAACGGGCGACGGCGGGTTCGGGGCGTGCTTCGGCAGAGTTGCGGGGGAGCGGATGCGGGCCGGTGGTGGTCGATCCCGTGGTCTCGGCGCTGGACGTCATGGCTTCCTTCAATGGGCAAGGAGTCGGACGGAGCGGCACGGAACACAGGGACCCTCGCGGTGGGTGACGCCGGAGCGCGCGGGTGTCTTGCGATCGGTCGCGCACGTGTGTGTCCGCGCCGCAGTGTGGGTCACAGCCTTTCGCGGCGAAGGCCCCTCTGTCGTCGTACGTGCGCGGTGGATCGGACTACCGCGGCCGCGTTATTCCTGAATGGCCATGCGCGTACGTAGCGAGGCTCTGCCCGGCTCACGCTGACAAGGCGTGAGCTTCGAACAGCCAGTCCACGCGGTGATGATCCTTCAGAACGCTCGGTGTACCGCGTTCGCGGTACACCACATTGCCGCGCCCGGACGACGTGGCGGTTCAGATGCGTTGCCTACGCTGAGTCCATGACGACCACCGCCTCGCGACGCTGGATGCGGCTGCATCCTCGGCTCTTCGATCTGGGGTTGGCGGGCGTCGCGTACCCGATAACGCTGATGTCCTTCGGCTCGAAGTTCTCCGGCCTGCCGTCCGCGCACCTGTCCATGCGCGCGGTCGCCTTCGCGGCCGCGGCCACCCTGCCGCTGCTCGCCCGGAGGGATTTCCCGGTCGGAACGCTGGGTGCGACGCTGGCCGCCTGCACGCTCTTCCAGGCGATCGGCGCAGTGGCGGCTCCGCTTGTTCCACCGCTCGACATCGCCGTGTACGGGGTCGCGGCCCGCACCGATCGCCGCACCGCGAGCCTCGCCGCGCTCGCGTCCGTCCTGTGTTGCGTCGGCCCGGCCCTGGTCTGGGGAGACGGACCGCTGTTCGGGCCGCTCCGCTTCGGCGCGCTCACCTGGATCGGGCTTGCCGCGGTCGTCGGCGACTCGGTGCGCGCCCGCCACGCCCACATGACCGTGCTGGAGCAGCGGGCGACGCGAGCGGAGCACGGCCGCGAGGAGGAGGCCGCGCGGCGGGTCGCCGCCGAGCGTATGCGTATCGCCCGGGAGCTGCACGATGTCGTGGCCCACGAGCTCACGCTGATCAACACCCAGTCCGCTGTCTCGATACATCTCGGGCAGCGCGATCCGGATGTGCTGGCGGAGGTCCTGACCGATGTCCGGAACCACTCCAAACAGGCGTTGGACGAACTGCGCGCCATCGTCGGCCTGCTGACCCAGCCGGGAGACAATCCGGCCCCGCGGGAACCGGTACCGGGCCTGCACCGGCTGGACGATCTGGTCGGCTCGTTCGCCCGGGCCGGTCTGCGCGTCGAGGTCACCTGCGAGGGCGAGCGGCGCGAGCTGCCGACAGCGGTGGACCTCGCCGGATACCGCATCGTGCAGGAGGCGCTGACCAATGTACGTAAGCACTCTGACGTAGCGCAGGCTCGGGTGCGGCTCGGCTTCGGACCCGACGCGCTCCGGATCACGGTCGAGAACAAGGGACTGCGCGACCGGTCCGCACCGGCCGCCCAGGTTCTCGGTGGCACCGGCCGCGGCCTGATCGGGATAAGGGAGCGCGTGGCGGCAGTGGGCGGGCAGGTGTCCTCCGGGCCGGGGCCGACGGGCGGATTCATCGTCGATGCGCGACTGCCGCTGGCCGACCGGTCGGCCGGACGGCGACGGGGAGGTGTCCTGGCATGATCCGCGTCGTGCTCGCCGACGACCAGGCGCTGCTGCGCGGGACGCTCAGGCTGCTGATCGACGGCACCCCGGGGATGAAGGTGGTCGGCGAGGCCGCCGACGGCGGCGAGGCGGCGGCCATCGCGCGCGAGCAGCAGCCCGACGTGGTTCTGATGGACATCCGGATGCCCGAGGTCGATGGCATCGAGGCCACCCGGATCCTGGCTTCGGACGACCGTACCTCGGCGGTGAAGGTGCTCATCCTCACCACGTTCGAGGTGGACGAGTACGTCGCCGAGGCGATCCTCGCCGGCGCGAGCGGGTTCATCGGCAAGTGCGCCGACCCGGCCGAACTCGTGCGCGCCATCGAGACTGTCGCGGCGGGCGAGGTGCTGCTGTCCGCGTCGGCGACCCGCGCGCTGATGGAGCGCTTCCAGCGCGTCTCCCAGTCCACGTGGCACGAGCAGCCCGAACGGCTCGCCGTGCTCACCCCGCGCGAACGCGAGATCCTCGCCCTCGTCGCCGGCGGCCTGACCAACGACGAGATCTCCCAGCAGCTGAGCTTGAGTCCGCACACCGTCAAGACCCACATCAACCGGGCCATGGCCAAGCTCGGGGTCAGCGAACGCGCCCAACTCGTCGTGATCGCCTACGAGAGCGGCCTGGTCAGACCGGGCCGAGGCGCAGCGTCCTCGTAGCGGCCGATCCGCTTCAGGATCCGGTCCGGCCGCTTCGCCGTCGGCCTCAGGAGGCGAGGTTGTCGATGATGGCGCGCACGACGTCCTGGGTGACGGCCTTTCCGCCGACGTCGGGGGTGAGGATCCCGGCGGCGGTGGCGGCCTCGATCGCCCGACGCAGGCGGGCGGCCTCGTCGGGCAGCCCGAAGTGATCGAGCATCAGGGCGGCGCTGCCGATGGCGCCGATGGGGTTGGCCCGGCCCTCGCCGGCGATGTCGGGGGCCGAGCCGTGGACGGGTTCGAACATGCTCGGGTAGCGCCGCTCGGGGTTGAGGTTGGCGCTGGCGGCCAGACCGAGGCTGCCGGCGAGCGCGGAGCCGAGGTCGGAGAGGATGTCGGCGTTGAGGTTGGAGGCGACGACCACCGACAGGTCCTCCGGGTGCAGCACGAACTTCGCGGCCATGGCGTCGACCAGCACGCTCTCGGTCTCGACGTCCGGGTAGTCGCGCGCGACGCGGGTGAAGGTCTCGTCCCAGAGCACCATGCCGTACTGCTGGGCGTTGCTCTTGGTCACTGACGAGACCTTCCGGCGGGACCGGGTGCGCGCGAGATCGAACGCGAAGCGCATGATGCGTTCGCAGCCCTTCTCGGTGAACAGCGCGGTCTGCAGGGCCACCTCGTTGCCGGGGCCGCGCGCGCAGAGGTTGCGCCCGCCCAGGCCGGCGTACTCGCCTTCGCTGTTCTCGCGCACCACGACCCAGTCCAGGTGCTGGCCCGCGCCGCGCAGCGGCGACTCGACGCCGGGGTGGAAGTGGACCGGGCGGACGTTCGCCCACTGGTCGAAGCCCTGGCAGATGCGCAGTCGCAGCCCCCAGAGGCTGATGTGGTCGGGCACCGAGGGCCAGCCGACCGCTCCGAAGTAGATCGCGTCGTATGCCTTGAGGGCTTCGAGGCCGTCCTCGGCCATCATCCGGCCGGTCTCGGCGTAGTAGTCGCAGCCCCACGGGAACTCGGTCCAGTCGAAGGCGAAGCCGCCGTCCGAGTCGGCCGCGAGGGCGTCGAGGACGGTACGACCCGCGGCGACCACCTCGCGTCCCACGCCGTCGGCGGGAATCGCGGCGATCCGGAAAGTGCGGACGGGAACGGGTGCGGACATCGTTGTGCCTCCCGGCGGTGCTCTGCGGTCGATGGCTCGGCGGTTTCGGACCGCCGCCGTTCGAGTCAAGCGCGCTCGGGGACCCGCGTCTAAGACGCGTTTCCGATTCCACTCATAGGTGTGGGCTATGAGTCCTTGTCGACGCCGTAGTCGGTGGGCCGATAGGCACGCGCGAGGGCGAGGAACGCGGCGGCGGCGGGGCTGAGCGGGGTCGCCGAGCGGGAGAGCAGTGCGACGTGCAGGCGCGCGGGATGGTCGATGCGCACCGCCCTCGCTCCGGTCCGGCGTGCCAGCGGCGCCCACGCGGCGGGCAGCACCGCCAGGCCCGCACCGCGCATCACGAGGGGGAGGATGGAGGTGCGGTGCGCTACCTCGGCGACGATGCGCAGGTCGACGCCTTCGGCCAGGGCGTCGTCGACGATGCGCCGCATCAGGCTGCCGGAAGGGGAGACGACCAGCGTCGCGCCGTTCAGGGCGCGCAGCGGCACCGGGTCCTGCCCGAGGGAGTCGAGACCGGCCGTGCCGACGAGGACGAAGTGCTGCTCTTCGAGCTCGAATGCGTCGAGGCCGACCGGGCGCGCCGGTTCGGGCGTGCCGACCAGGCCGAGCTCGCACGCGCCGTGCCTGACCTTACGCTCCACCTCGTCCGGGGTGAACGCGGCGTCGGCGTCGACCTGGACGCCCGGATGCCGCTCGGCGAACCTGAGCATCAGGGTGCTGAGCGGTTCGATCCCGGGGGAGGGCATCGAGGCCAACTCGACCCGGCCCCGCTGCAGGCCCTTGACGGAGGCCATCGCGTCCCGGGCGGTCTGCAGATCGCGCAGCACCTGCCGGGCCGGGCCGATCAGCTCCGTTCCGGCGTCGCTCAGCACCACGCCGCGTCCGATCCGCTGGAACAGCCGCACGCCGAGCTCGCGTTCGAGCCCGGAGATCGCCTGGGACAGCGAGGGCTGGGCGATGTGCAGCGCCTGGGCCGCGCGGCCGTAGGAGCCGTGGTCGACGATCGCGAGAAAATACTCCAGGAGACGTGCGTCCATCACAGACCGGCTTTCATAGGTCGAACCTATCAAGCGGGTAGCCAATGCGTCTTGGACGGCGGCTCGCGGCAGTGCGTGAATCAAAGGCACGTCGGCGCCGTGCGCTGACGGACATACCCCCCTTCACTCGTGTCACCGTCGATACAGAGGTGGAAGCATGGAATCGACAGCCCCCGCAGCCCTGCCCGCTCTCGATCCCGGCCCCGGCCCAGCCGGTGCGGGCACGGGGCAACGCCTGTCCCTGTTCGAGCGGCGTCGGCGCACCGTGGGGCTGGTCCTCGCGCCCGTGGTGCTGCTGGGAGTCCTTCTCGCGCCGCTGGGCCTGACCTCGACTCAGCACAAGCTCGCGGCCTGCCTGCTGATGGTCGTCGTGCTGTGGGTCACCGAGGCCGTGCCGATCGCGGTGGGTGGACTGGTCGGGATCGTGATGGCGGCGCTGATCGGCGTCGCGACCCCGAAGCTGGTGGTCGCCCCGTTCGGCTCGACCACTGTGATGCTCTTCATCGGCGTGTTCATCCTGGCCAGGGCGATGCTCGTGCACGGGCTCGCGCGCAGGCTGGCGCTACGGGTACTGGCCGTCCCCGGCGTCGGCGAGAGCACCACGCGCATCGTCGTGGCGTTCGGCGTGATCACGTGCATCGTCTCGCTGCTGGTCTCGGGCACGGCGACCGTGGCGATGCTGCTGCCCACCGCGCTCGGCATCGCCGGGATCATCACGACGCTGATGGACGAACAGGGCCTGATGCCCGCCGACGCCGACCGCACCAGGCTTCGGGTCAATTCGGCCCTGCTGCTGGTGCTCGCCTACGGTGCGAGCGTGGGCGGGTTCGCCAACCCGGTCTCCTTCCCGCCGAACGTCATCGCGCGAGGCCTGATCGCCCAGGCTCTGCACCGGCAGGTGACCGTCACGCAGTGGTTCACCGCCGCCCTGCCGATCCTGCTGCTGATGTTCGTGGTCCTGATCGGTGTCGTGATCCTGCTGGTCAACAAGCCAGAGGTGAAGCGGATCGAGGGCGTGCGCGGCTATGTGCTGCGCGAACTCGACGAACTCGGCCCTATCAGCCGGGCGGAGAAGAACACCCTGTTCGCCTTCGGCGTCACCGTGGCCCTGTGGCTCACGCCCGGCGTCTTCGCGCTGGCACTCGGCAACACCTCGTCGACCTACCTCGCCGTGGACGGCCACCTGGACGAGGGCATCGTCGCCCTGATCGGCGCATGCCTGCTGTTCCTGCTGCCGACCGACTGGCGCTCGCGCACCTTCACGATGGACTGGCAGGAGGCCAGCAAGATCGACTGGGGCACGATCCTGCTGTTCGGCAGCGGCATCATCTTCGGTTCGCTGCTGCAGTCCACCGGCCTCGCGAAGATCATCGGCACCTCCTCGGCGCATCGGCTCGGCCTGACCGGCCTGATCCCGATCATGCTCTTCGCGATCCTGCTGGCCGTGCTGATCTCCGAGACCACCAGCCACACGGCGGCGGCCGCGGTGATCGTCCCGATCGTCATCCCGATCGCGCTGGCCGCGGGCGTCGATCCGATCATCCCCGCGGTCGCCGGGACCTTCGGCTGCTCCCTCGGCTCGATGCTGCCGGTCTCCACCCCGCAGAACGCCATCGTCTACGGTTCGGGACTGGTGCCGATCACCCGCATGATCCGCTCGGGCGCCTGCTTCGCCCTCGGCGGACTGGTGATCATCACGCTCGTCCTGCCCTGGAGCGGCAAGCTCCTGTAGTCCAGACCCGGTCGGCCAGCTGTGAAGGATCCAGATTCATGCGCGTGATCTGCGCCCCCGACAAGATGCGCGGCTGCCTCGAGGCCGGCGAGGCGGCCGCGGCGATAGCGGCGGGAGTCACCGCCGCGGGCGCCGTGCCCGTCCTGCACCCCCTCGCCGACGGCGGAGAGGGCTCGCGCGCCATCGTCCAGGCCGCGTGCGGCGGCAGGTCGCTGACGACCGCGGCCGTCGACGTGTTCGGCGGCCCGGTCCGCGCCCCGTTCACGCTGCTCGAGGACTCCACCGCGCTGGTCGAGGCGGCCGAGGTCGTCGGCTGGGTCGATTCGAGCGGCGCCGGGCACGACGTGATGCGTGCCTCCAGCGCCGGGCTCGCCGCACCGCTGCTCGCCGCTGTCGAGCACGGCGCCAAGCGGGTCATCGTGTTCCTCGGCGGCACCGCCACCATGGACGGCGGCCTCGGCCTGCTCGCCGCGCTCGGTGCCGGCCTGCGTGACGCGGACGGTGTCGCACTGTCCGGCCGCGGCGCCGACCTCGCGCGGCTTCGGGCCCTCGACCTCGAACCGGCGCGCGCCCGGCTGGTGGGGATCGAACTCGTCGCCGCCGTCGATGTCGCCAGCCCGCTGCACGGCCCGCGCGGTGCGGCCCACCTCTTCGGGCCGCAGAAGGGCGCGACGCCCGAACAGGTCGCAGCCCTCGATGACGGGTTGCGGCGGCTCGACACGCTGTTCGGCACTGGAAGCCTGCCGGGAGCCGGTGCGGCCGGCGGCATCGGTGCGGCGCTGCTCGCGCTCGGCGGCCGGGTCCAGCGGGGTGCCGAGCTCATTCGAGGTCTGACGCGCTTCGACCAGGCTCTGGAATCGGCGGACCTGTGCATCACCGCCGAGGGCAAGGTCGACGCCGGGAGCGACGCGGGCAAGACCGTCAGCGCCGTCGTCGAGGCCTGCCGCGGAGCCGGCGTTCCCTGCGTCGTGCTCGGCGGCACCCTCACCCCCGACGCCCAACGCCTCTACCGCCGCGGTGCCGCGGCCGTCCTGTCGATCGCGCCGGGCCCGCGCGACCTGGAGAGCGCGCTCCGGCACGCCGCCGAGGATCTCACCAACACCGCGTACGCCGCCTGCCGGCTGGCGACCGCCTGCGGCGCCATCTCTTGACATCGCGCAGCCGATTCGAGAGTGTCCTACTTAGCGAGACTGACGTCCGGCTATGTAGGACAGTCCCGAACGTCCGACAGTGTTGTCGAGAGGAGCGGCGGTTCATGACTCTGCTGGAACCAAGCACGTGGGAGGGCCGGATCTACTCCGGCGAGTGGATCACCGGGTCCGGAGAGGCCTACGACTCGGTGGAGCCCGCCACCGGCAAGACGCTCGGGCACGTCGGAGCGGCGGCGGCGTCCGACGTGGATCGGGCGGTCGAGCGTGCGGTGGCCGCTCAGCGGGACTGGGCCGCGCTGCCGTATAGCGAGCGTGCCGCGGTGCTGCGTCGGGCGGCGCGGTTGTTCGAGGACCACCATGTGGAGCTCGAAGACTGGGTCATCCGCGAGTCGGGCGCCATCCGGCCGTTCGCCGCGTTCCAGGTGATCGGCGGCGGAAGCGATGAGTGCTACGAGGCCGCGGGTCTGGCCGCGGCTCCCTACGGCGAACTGCTGCGTTCTCAGCAGGATCGGCTCTCCTTCGCCCGGCGGGTACCGGTCGGCGTCGTCGGCGTCATATCGCCGTTCAACGCGCCGGTGGTGCTGGCCATGCGCGCGATCGCCCCGGCGCTCGCGCTCGGCAACGCGGTCGTGCTCAAGCCCGATCCGCGTACCGCGGTGTGCGGGGGAGTGGCGCTGGCCCGGGTGTTCGAGGAAGCGGGGCTGCCGGCCGGGCTGCTGCACGTATTGCCGGGAGGGGCGGACGTCGGTGCCGCGCTGGTGGAGCATCTGCGGGTTCCGGTCATCGCGTTCACCGGCTCGACGTCGGCCGGACGTGCCATCGCCGCGGCGGCGGGTGCGCACCTCAAGCGGGTGCACCTGGAGCTCGGCGGGAACTCCGCGCTCATCGTGCTCGACGACGCCGATCTCGACCTGGCCGTGTCGGCGGGTGCTTTCGGCTCGTTCCAGCACGCCGGGCAGGTCTGCATGGCCAGCAGCCGTCATCTGGTGCACGCGTCGATCGCCGAGGAGTACGCGCAGCGGCTCGCCGAGCACGCGCGCGCCCTGCCGGTCGGCGACCCGGCGGGCGACGACGTCGCGGTGGGTCCGGTGATCGACCGGGCGCAGCGCGACCGCATCCACGCCCTCGTCGGCGAGAGCGTGGCCGCCGGTGCCCGCGTCGCCGCCGGCGGCACGTTCGAGGGGCTGTTCTACCGCCCGACCGTGCTGGCGGACGTTCCGCTCGCCGCCCGCGCCTACCGCGAGGAGATTTTCGGACCGGTCGCCCCCGTCGTCGCGTTCCGGGACCTCGACGAGGCCGCGCGGCTGGCCGCCGAGACATCATACGGCCTCTCGCTCGGCATCCTGACCCGCGATGTGATGAAGGGCCTCGCGCTCGCCGAGCGCATCCCCACCGGGCTGGTGCACATCAACGACCAGACGGTCAACGACGAGGCGACTATCCCCTTCGGCGGGGTCGGCGACTCCGGCAACGGCTCGCGGCACGGCGGCGCGGCGGCGAACCTGGAGGCGTTCACCGAGCAGCAGTGGGTGACCGTGCGCGGCGCCATTCCCGCCTACCCGTTCTGATCGGAGTACTGATGGTTTCCGGCACGGACTGGCAGCCCGACAACAAGTTCCTGAACGGCCCCTTCGCCCCCTGGCGGGAGGAGAGCACGGCCTTCGACCTCCCGGTCACCGGCCGGATTCCCGACGACCTGTCCGGCGCGCTCTTCCGGGTCTCGTCCAACCCGCGCTTCCGGCCCCGGGACACCGGCCGGTACCACTGGTGGGAGGGCGACGGCATGGTGTGCGGGCTCTACCTGCGCGAAGGCCGGGCCGCCTACCGTACCCGCTGGGTGCAGACCGCCTCCATGAAGGCCGAGCTCGCGGCGGGCGAGGCGCTGTACAACGGCTTCGTCAACGGCGGAGAATCCGCGGCGCTGCCGGACGGCGCCCCGCCCGCGAAGAACGTCGCCAACACCAACGCCGGACTGTTCGCCGACGAACTGCTCGTCTACTACGAGGGCGGGCTTCCGCACCGGCTGCACCCCGGCACGCTCGCGACTCAGGGCACGTACGACTTCCGCGGCGGCGTGGACGTGCTGTGCACCGCGCACTTCAAGACCGATCCGGCCACCGGCGACCTGCTGTTCTTCGCCGCGACCGGGCCGGTCATCACCTGGTACCGGGCCGAGGCGGGCAGCGGCCGGATCATCGACACGCACGCCTTCGAGATCGGCCTGCCGGTGCTCATGCACGACTTCGCGGTCACCGAGAACTACGCGGTCTTCTTCGTCACGCCCGCGCTTTTCGAACTCGGCAACGTGCTGCGCGGCCTGCCCGGAGTCGTGTGGAACGAGGCAGCACTCGAACACGGCGTGCAGATCGTGCTGATGGACCGGCGCACGCACCGCGTCACCTGGCACGAGGTCGGCGGGCAGTTCGCCAACACGCACTTCTTCAACGCCTTCGAGCGTGACCACGAAGTGATCATCGACGGGCACCGCATCGACCGGCTCGGCACCCCCGTCACCCGGCTGGACACCCCGATCGGCTCGCACGCGTGGTTCCCGCCCGCGATCCCGCATCGTTGGCGGGTGGACCTGGCGAGCGGCAAGGCCACCGAGGAGCAGTTGAGTGAGACGGCCGGGGAGTTCCCGAAGATCAACGACGCGCGCACCGGCCTTGAGCAGCGGTACGGCTATTTCGTCACGACCCGGGGCCTGGCGGCCGACACGATGTCGGACGGCCTCGCCCGGCACGACTTCGCGCTCGGCAGCACCTGCGTCGTAGCGGGACCGGACGAGCTGACCAGCCCGAGCGAGCCGGTGTTCGTCGCCCGGCAGAACGCGAGCGCCGAGGACGACGGCTACCTGCTCTCGCTGTGGTGGAACCGTGCGACGCGGCTGAGCGAGCTGCTCGTGCACGACGCTGCGGACCTGCGGTCGGAGCCGCTCGCGCGGGTCGGGCTGCCGAGCCGGGTCCCGTTCGGTTTCCACGGCAACTGGGCCGACCAGGCGGTGCTGGACAAGGCGATCGCCGCGCAGCGTGCCGAGGCCGGCGAAGGCTGAGATACCCGCGGCCGGATGAAACGGCCGGGCCGCCCGACAGAAAGTCGGGCGGCCCGGCCGTTTCGTCACTGCACCGGTTGGTACGCGGCGCCGCCGTCGGTCAGCAGGCGCTCGGCCTCGGCGTGGATCTGCTCGGGCGGCAGGTCGAGGTCGAGAGACTTGCGGAAGGGCTGGCGCACGTCCCGCTCGATGCGCAGGTACACCTCGTTGCGGTTGCCCTCGGGGTCGAAGAAGTAGATGCCGTACGCGTTGCCGTGCGTCACCTCCTGTTGCACGCGAACGCCCTCCTCGCGGAACCGGCGATGGAACTCGACGAGGGTTTCCAGCGAATCGATCCGCCAGGAGATCTGGTGGGTGAGCTTCACCCCGTCCGGCGCGGTGCGCCCGCGCTGCAGAACGAATTCGTGGTGCTCGCGCTCGGGCCGGGAGCTGAGGAACACGATCCCCAGCTCCTCGTCCTCGTCGGTGACGGTCAGGCCGAGCAGCCGGGTGTAGAAGTCGCGCATGACGTCGAGGTCGTTGACCCACAGGCCGGTGTGGCCGAGCTCGCTGATGGGCATGTCAGTGCTCACTTTCGGTCGGGGAACGGACTGCGGGATCGGCGGCGACGGGGTTGGACAGCTCGCCGATCCCCTCGATCGCGACCGTCATCCGGTCGCCCGGCTTGAGGAAGACCTGCGGGTCGCGCCGGAAGCCGACGCCGCCGGGCGTGCCGGAGAGGATCACGTCGCCCGGCAGCAGGGTGGCGAACTCCGAGACGGTGCTCACCAGCGTGGCCACGTCGAAGATGAGCAGCGAGGTGTCCGCGGACTGCATCACCTCGCCGTTGAGGGTCAGGCTGATGCCGAGCGCGCCGACCTTCTCCCCGATCTCGTCCGCGGTGACCAGCTCCGGGCCGAGCGGGGTGGAGGCGTCCCAGGCCTTTCCCTGGAGCCACTGGTGCGTCTTGTACTGGTAGTCGCGCATCGTCACGTCGTTCGCCACGGTGTATCCGGCGACGACGTCGAGCGCCCGCTCGCGCGGTACGCGTCGGGCGGTGGCGCCGATGACGATGGCCAACTCCGCCTCGTAATCGACCTGCGCGGACTCCGGCGGCACCAGGATCGGCGCCTCGTGCGCGATCAGGCTCGACGGGAACTTGGTGAACAGCACGGGGTACTGAGGCAGCTCGCGCTTGCTCTCAGCCACGTGCTCGCGGTAGTTGAGCCCGACGCAGATGATCTTCTGCGGCTCGGGGACGACCGGACGCAGCCGGACCTCGTCGAGCGGCACGCGCGCCCGGGGGAGCAGGTCGGGCTCGCGCAGCCGGTCCAGCGGGGTGAGCCTGCCGAGCTCGGCCGCGTCGCCGAGCGGGACGACGTGGTCGCCGTCGATCGCGCCGGCGTGCGCGACGCCCTCGTGTTCGTAGGAGATGAAACGCATGGTGCCTCCGGTCGTTGGCAGGGGTCGGGTCTTCAGGGGCGGCCGAGCAGCCGTTCGATCTCGCGCCCGGCGCCGGCCGCCTGATCGGGGGTCAGCACGGCGCACACATAGCGGTCGGGACGTACGACGACGAACCGTCCGCGGACCGGGCCGAACAGCCGGTGCAGGCGTCCGTCGACGTCCGCCGCGCCGGGGCGGTCCGCGTCGGCGCGCGGCAGCCGGTCGCCGGTGAGGATGTCGAGCTCCACGGCGCCGAGCCCGGCCAGCGGCGAGGCTTGCACCCGCGCCCAGGCCCGGGCGTCCACGTCCACGCCGAGGATCGCGAAGCCGCTGCCGATCAGGTCGTCGAGCGACGCGGTCGAGTGCCCGTCCGGCAGCAGCACCCGCGGCTGTTCCAGGGCGCGGCCGAGCAGATCGCAGGACTCCGCGTGCGGCGCGCCCACGACCAGCCCCGCGGCCAGCGCCGGGGACGGCCGGTAGCGCATCCCGGTGAAGTAGGACCGGCCGGCGGGAGTGAGCATGGCGGCGCGGATCACCAGGTCGCGGAGCACGGCCGCGGACATCCGGGTCGTCATCACCACATTGCGCAGCAGGACCGAGAGACGGACGGTGGCTCGGGCATGGGGCAGTCGCTCGCGCTCGTACGTCTCCAGCAGTTCGTCACCCGCGACGCCCTCGAGTACGCGGGCCAGCTTCCAGCACAGGTTGGCGGCGTCGCGTATCCCCGAGTTCAGTCCTTGTCCGGCGAACGGCGGCATCATGTGCGCCGCGTCGCCGAGCAGGAAGACGCGCCGGTCGCGCCAGCGGTCCGCGACGACGGCGTTGAACCGGTAGTTCACCGCGCGCTCGACCTGATCCGGCGTGATCTCGCGGAAGGGCCGCAGCAGTCGGCGGATCAGCTCGAAGGACGGATCGTCGCCGGGCTCGCCCTCGCCGTCGTGCAGCAGGAACTCGTAGCGGCAGCGTCCACCGCGGCCGGGGATGACGACGTGCGGCCGCCGCGGATCGCCGTAGTGCATCCCGAAGCGCTCGTCGTGCGGGTCGTCGAGGGTGTCGGCGACGAGCCAGACGTCCGGATACCGCTTGCCGGTCATCGGGATTGCGGCCTGCTGCCGGACCGTGCTGCGTCCGCCGTCGCAGCCGAGCAGGTAGTCGACGCGAAGCCGGTGCTCGCCGTCGGCGTCCTTGACGAGCGCATCCACGCCGTCCGCGTCCTGCCGGTACTCGATCAGCTCGGTGGCGAAGCGGACCTCGACCTCGGGGCGCTTCTCCAGACCGCGCAGCAGCACGCGCTCGAGCTCGGGCTGGGCGAACTGGTTCTTGAAGGCGTGTCCGAACTGGAAGCGCACGGTGCCGCGCGCGTGCAGCAGGGGTCTGCCGCCGACGCCGAAGTAGCGGGTCCCGGTGCCCGGCACGATCACCGGCGCGATCTCCTCGGCCAGCCCGCACAGCTGGAAGGTGCGCAGCGACTCGTCGTCCAGGCTGATCGCCTTCGCCTCGTCGCTGGTCGCCGTGTTGCGCTCGACGAGCACGGTGCGCACACCGAAGGAGCCGAGGAGGTGCGCGGCGGCGAGACCGACCGGCCCGCCCCCGACGACTAGTACTGCAGCGGCCTTATGTCCTGAATTCAAGGACGTGCCTCCTATTAAATGGGACTCGTTTCAGGCTATGCTGTCCTGCATGCCAGGACATGAGGTGCCGGCCGCGCCGGTCGCCACCAGCCAGTACCGCGAGCGCAACTCCACCGCCGACCGGGCGCTGGAGATCCTCGGGTTGTTCGACGAGGCGAAGCTCGCCGTCTCCGCGCAGGAGGTCGCGCAGGCGCTCGGGGTGGCGCGTTCCACCGCCTACCGCTATCTGCAGAGCCTGGTCGGCAGCGGATTCCTGGAGGAGGAGCCGCGCGGCGGCTACCGCCTCGGGCCGCGGGTGCTGGAACTGGCCAGGCTGGCCCGGCGCGGCTACGGCCTGTCGGAGGTCGCCCTGCCGGTGATGGCCGGGCTCGCCGCGCAGGTGCGCGAAACCGTGCTGCTCACGCGCAGGGCCGGGGTCGCCGCGATCTGTCTGGAGCGCTGCGAGGCGGATCACGCGGTGCGCATCTCCTACGAGCGTGGCAGCACCCTGCCGATCAACGCGGGCGCCTCGGCGCTCGTGCTGCTCGCCTGGCTGCCGCCCGAGCAGGCCCGCGAACTGTTCGAGAGCGCACCGCTGCAGCGGTTCACCGAGCGCACCCTCACCGACATCGACGAGCTGATGGCGCGATTGGAGCGAATCAGGGCCGACGGGTACTGCGTCACGCACGGCGAACTCGACGAAGGCGTCATCGGCATCGCGGCCCCGGTACGCGCCGAGCGCGGAAGCATGGTCGCCGCGGTGAGCGTCGCCGCGCTCGATCGCCGGGTGCCCGAGCCGCGTCTTGCCGAGGTCGTGGCCGCCGTGCGCGAGGCCGGGCAGCGGATCAGCGATCAGCTCACGCTCGCAGCGGCCTGATTCTCGGCCGCTCACGGCGTCGGCGCGTCGAGGAGCGGTGCCAGCAGTTCGCGCGCGATGTCCGGCGTGACCACGTCCTCCGGGTCCATCTTGACGATCTGCCGGCTCCCGGTGTCCTCGTAGATGTGCTCGCCGATCAGCAGCCCTTCGGCGTCGTACGGCCAGAACGACGCCATGTAGTGCGTGAGCTGGTAATAGGCGTCCGGATCGTCGATGTCCTCGCCTTGGTCGAGCAGAATGCGGCCCGGCAGGTGGTGGCCGAAGAGGGATTCGATGGCCAGACCCCGGTCGCTGACCGCGACGTGCTCGCTGATCGGTCCGAAGACGTTCGCCCGCGCGTCGGTGATGCCGGCGTAGAAGCGGCCGATCGCCTCCTTGCCGCGCAGGTGCAGCGAGCCGCCGTTCTCGTTGATCCGGTAGTAGGGCTCGTCCACGACCATGTCCGGCTGCAGGATCTCCGGCCAGCGGCCGGAGACCTCCAGCAGCGCGTGACGGCGGAAGTTGAGCAGGATCGCCCGGTGCCGGGGGTTGTCGGTGGCCGCGAGCAGGGCGTCGGGCTCTCGGACGACGTTGCGAACGTCGAACACGTCCATGTGTTCTCCTCAGATATCGATCTTCATCGGGTCGGCCGCGTCTACGCCGCCGTCGATGACGTGCACCGCGCCGGTGATGAACGGCGCCTCCTCGCTCAGCAGGAACGCGACGAGCGCCGCGACCTCCTCGGGCGAGCCCAGCCGTCCCAGCGGGCTGTGCGTGCGCAGGGCCTCGGCGGCCTTCGGGCCGCCGCCGAGCGCGCGAACGGCCGCGGTCTGCAGCGGGGTCTCGATCAGTCCGGGGGCGACGACGTTCACCCGCACGCCGAAGGCCGCGCCCTCGATCGCCGCGGCGCGGGCGAGCGCGTTGACCGCGTGCTTGCTCGCCGTGTACGGCACGATCGCGGAGCTCGGCCGCAGCCCGGCCAGCGAGCCGGTCACGACGACGGCCCCCGGCCGCTCCGTCTTGCGGAAGTAGCGCAGCGCTTCGCGCAGCCCGAGGAACACGCCGCGCTGGTTGACCTCGATCACCCGGTCGTAGTCGGCCGCCTCGGTCTCCGCGAAGGTACCGAAGGGGCCTGATACCCCGGCGTTCAGGTGCAGCAGGTCCACGCGGCCGAAGCGCGCGATCGCCGCCTCGAAGCAATGCGCCGTGCCCGCCTCGTCCGCCACATCCGCCACGATCGCCGTCGCCCGCACCCCGCACGCGCGGGCGATCGCGGCCGCCGCGTCCTCGTCGCGGTCCGCGACCGCCACGGCGCAGCCCTCGGCCGCGAGCCGCAGCGCGGTCGCCGCGCCGATGCCGCTCGCGCCGCCGGTCACCACGGCGACCTTGCCGGACAAACCGACGAAAGGCATCGAAGCCACCCCTCAAGCGTCCTGCAAAATAGGACTAGTGTTTTGATAAGAAGGACAGTACGCTTCCGGCACATCGAGAGTCAACGACTCGACGCCCGTCCCCTCGGGCGCTGCAACGTCGCAGTGAGGAGTCGCACCGTGAGCGGACTGGAAGCCGCCTCGAATGTCCTGGACCGCCGTGGCGGACCGCGCGGAGACCCGGGCTCGGCCGCCGGTCTCGTGGTGCGCGGCGTGACGAAGCGCTTCGGCGGGGTGACCGCGCTGCAGGAGGTGGATCTCGAGATCCGGCCGGGCGAGGCGGTCGCGGTCATCGGCCCCAACGGGGCCGGCAAGTCCACTCTGCTGAAACTGATCTCGGGCACGCACCGGCCCGACGAGGGCGAGATCTCGCTCGGCGACCGGCGTATCGACCGGCTGCCCGCCCACCGGGTGAGCCGGCTCGGCGTGGCCCTCGCGCACCAGGTCCCGCAGCCCTTCCACGGCCTGACCGTCCGAGACAACGTCCGGGTGGCGGCCATGGCCAACCGGCCGCGCACCCGGGATGAGGAACTCGCCGAGATCCTCGAGCTCTGCGGTCTCGAGGCGAAGGCGGACCGCTCCGCCGGATCGCTGCGGGTGCTCGACCTCAAGCGCCTCGAAGTCGCCCGCGCGCTGGCCACCCGGCCGCGCGTGCTGCTGCTCGACGAGGTCGCTGCCGGGCTCGTCGGCCGCGAGCTGGACGAGGCGATCGACCTGATCCGCCGCGTGCATCGCAGAGGAGCGACGGTCGTCCTCGTCGAGCACGTCGAACGGGTCGTGCGCGAGCTGGTCGACCGCGTCCTCGTCCTGGACTGGGGGCGGCCGATCGCCGAGGGGACACCCGCCGAGATCGCCCGCGACCCGCAGGTCCGCGCCGTCTACCTCGGCGATGCGCAGGAGCCCGCGTCCACCCGCGAACAACAGCGGGCGACGACGCGGAACCCGGGCTCGGACGACGTGCTGACGCTGGACGGTGTCAGCTCCGGATACGCGGACATGCTGGCGCTGCGCGACTTCTCCCTGCGTGTGCGGCCAGGCCAAATAGTGTCCGTACTCGGCGCCAACGGAGCGGGCAAATCAACGCTCTGCGGCACCATCGTCGGCGCCGTCCGGGCCAGGAGCGGCACGATCAGCGCCTTCGGCAGGGACATCACGCGACTTCCGGTCCACGAGCGTGCCCGCCTCGGGATCGCGTACTGCCAGGAGGGTCGGCGGATCTTCGTCGATCTGACGGTTCGCGAGAACCTCGCGCTCGGTGCGCCGCTGTCCCTCGACAAGGCGCGGGTGCGCGAGCGGATGGAACGCGTGCACGAAGTGTTCCCGATCCTCGCCGAGCGCGCCGGCCAGCGCGCGGGCACGATGTCCGGCGGGCAGCAGCAGATGCTCGCCGTCGGCCGCGCGCTGATGGCCGATCCCGCGCTGCTGATCTGCGACGAGATATCGCTCGGCCTCGCCCCCGTGGCCATCGACGCGCTCTACGGCGCCCTGGCCGAGATCAACGCCCAGGGCGTCGCGATCCTGCTCGTCGAACAGAACGTCAAACGCGCCCTGAGCATCTCCGACCACGCCGTGGTCCTCTCCCGCGGCCGGGTGTCCTACTCCGGCGACCCCGCGGGACTGCTCGGCGACGAAGACCTGGACGCCGCCTACTTCGGCGACCCGGAAACACCCGCACCGACCCAGGACAGCCCGAATATTCAGGACATTAAGATCCCAGGAGTGACATCGTGACCGTATCCCGCCTGTGCCGTGTGCTCGCCGCGGCGAGCGCCGTGCTGCTCGCCGCGTCCTGCGCGAGCAATGCAACCAGTGGCGCCGCCGCAAGCGGCTCCGGCTCGATAGTCATCGGGACCAGCATCTCGCTGTCCGGTAATACAGTCCTCGCCTCGATCCGGGACGGGTATCAGTTCGCCATAGACCAAGCCAACGCGTCTGGCGGGATCACCGTCAACGGCGTCAAGCGCAAGGTCCAACTGGACGTCCTGGACAACCGGAGCGACACCAGCACCATGGTCCAGCAGGTGCGCACGCTCGTGCTCACCGACCACGCCGTCGCCCTCCTCGGCTCCTGCTGCCAGCAGAACATCGACATGCAGGGGCAGGCCGACGCCCTCAAAACCCCCTTGGTGATCGGGGCACTCCCGGTGGAGCTACTGCCCAAGGGCCAGGGCTACACCTGGGACTCCTTCCAATCGCTCACCGACGGCGCCACCGAGTTCTACCAGCTCGCCGACACCGCGGGCACCAACAAGAAGGTGCTGCTGGTCACCAACAACGACGCCCAGGGCGGTTCCACGGCGCAACTGTGGAGCGGTCTCGGGAAGAAGTCAGGGTTCACCATCGCCGCGACCAAGGCCGTGCCGGCCGGCACCACCGACTTCTCCAACGTCATCCAGGCCGGACAGTCGAGCGGCGCGCAGATCCTGATCACCTCGATGACTCCGCCGGACTGCTTCGCCCTGTGGAAGCAGATGAAGGCCCTGGCGTACAGCCCCAAGCTCGCGATCGGCCTGCAGTGCGCGCAGACCCCCGGCTGGGCCTCGCTCGGCTCGCTCGGCAACGGCACCCTCGTGCAGCTGAACTGGACCGAGACCTCGGGGCTGCCCGACGCGCAGCTGATCATCGACAAGTTCGCCAAGAAGTACCCGGCGCTCAACGACCTCGGTTCCGTCGCGCTCGGCTACCACGAGGCGCAGATCCTGCTCGACGCGATCTCCCGCTCCGGCACCGCGAGTTCCGCCGCCATCCAGACGGCGCTCGCGAGCAGCGACGTCACCTCCGCCCTCGGCGAGGTGCACTTCGTGAGCAACAAGAGCGTCACGCCCTCGTACATCGGCCAGTGGGAGAACGGCACGATCCAGCAGGTCTGGCCGGCCAAGGGCGCGGTCGCGCTCCAGTCGCTGTCCGGACTCAGCTGAGCCCGAGCGGAACGGAGAGATCATGAGTATCGACGTATTGGCCGCCGGTATCCTGGCCGGCGGCCTCTACGCCCTGATCGGGCTGGGCATCTCGCTGGTGTTCGGTGTTCTGGGGCTGATGAACCTCGCGCACGGCGAACTCGTCATCGGCGGCGCCTATCTCGCCTCGCTGCTGGTCGTCGGCGCGGGCTGGGATCCGATGGTCAGCCTTCCGCTGGCCATGGCCGGAATCGCGCTGATCGCCTACCCGCTGCAGCGCTACCTGCTCACGCCGCTGCTGCGCGGCAGTAAGAACGCCCCGCTCGTGGCGACATTCGGGCTCTCGCTGCTCGGCCAGGCCCTGTTCCAGGCCGCGTTCGGCACCCATCCGAAGACCCTGCCCGCGTCCTACGCAGCCTCGGGAATCTCCGTGCTCGGCGTGCGCGTCCAGACGATCTACCTGATCGGATTCGCCCTGACCATCGTGCTCTGCGCCAGCACGCACCTGCTGCTCACCCGCACCCGGGCGGGCAGCGCGGTGCGCGCGGCGGCCGCGGACTCGGCCACCGCGGCGGTACTCGGCATCAACGTCTCCCGCGTCTACGCGCTGACGTTCGCCGGAGCCGCGGCCCTCGCGGCGGCCGGCGGCGTGATCACCGGCGTCGCCCAGAGCTTCACTCCCACCAGCGGCCTTCCGCTGCTGCTCACCGGTTTCGCGGTGATGGCGCTGGCCGGCATCGGCAGTGTCGGGGGAGTGCTGCTGGCCGGGGTCGCGCTCGGCGTGCTGCAGTCCGCCACGGTGAGCCTGTTCGGCGGAGGCTGGCAGAACGTCGTCGTCTACCTCGTCTTCTTCCTCGCCCTCGCGATCCGCCCGCAGGGCCTGTTCCGCAAGGGGGCGATCGCATGATCCGCCGCTTCGGTCCGGCCGCCGCACTCGTCTTCGTCACAGTCCTCTGCTTCGCGCTCGCGCCGACGCTGAGCGCGAGCACGCAGAACCTCGGCGTCACGCTGCTGTGCTACCTGACGATCGCCCAAGCGTGGAACCTGCTGGCCGGATTCAGCGGCCAGATATCCCTCGGCGCCGCGGCCTTCGTGGCCACCGGCAGCTACACCACCGCGCTGCTGCTCGCGCACACCGGCCTGCCCTGGCCCCTCGCGGTCGCCGGGTCCGGCCTCGTGTCGATGCTGCTCGCCGCACTGCTCGCGATACCCCTGCTGCGGCTGCGCGGCGACTACTTCGCCATCGGCACTCTGGCGATCTCCATCGCCCTGCAGGCGCTGATCGGCAACTGGAACTGGGCGGGCGGCGCGAGCGGCCTGACCCTGCCGGTGGAGACGATCCCCAGCGGCGGCAAGCTCTTCCAGCTCGCCGTGATCGTCGCGGCCCTGGCGCTCGGCGCGGTGCTCTACGTCCAGCGCGGTGCCTTCGGCCTGCGCCTGGCGGCGATCCGGGACAACGAACCGGCGGCTGCGGGCCTCGGCGTCGCGGTCTACCGGCACCGGCTCGCCGCCCTGCTCCCGTCGGCCGCGCTCACCGGACTCGCCGGGGCGATCATCGCCTTCCAGTTCGTCGTCATCTCCCCGGACGGCGTCGCCAGCGTGAACTGGAGCCTCGACGCGGTGCTCATGACCGTCGTCGGCGGCATGGGCACGCTGCTCGGTCCCGTGGTGGGCGTCGCGATCGTGTACTACGGACTGACGTACGAACTCCAGGATCAGCAGACCCTCTCCCAGGTGATCGAGGGCGTCCTGCTCATCGTCATCGTCCGCTTCGCGCCCCAGGGCGTCTGGCCGGTGATCTGCCGTGCCGCCCGCCGCCCGCTCGGCGTCCTGCGGCGCTCCGCGCGGCCCGCCGCCCCCGAACCGGCACCGGAGCCGACATGACAGAACCCGAATTCGCCGGCCGCGTCGTGCTCGTCACCGGCGCGGGCGGCGGGATCGGCCGCGCCGCCGCCCGCCTCATGCACGAGCGCGGGGCCGCGATCGCGGCGCTGGACCCGAACGCGAGGAGCCTGGCCGGGCTCGCGGACCTGGACCGCTTCGTCGCGGTCACCGGGGACGCCGCGCGGGAGCAGGACAACCGGCGCGCGGTGGATCTGGCGCTGGAACACTGGGGCAGGCTGGATGCCGCCGTGTGCTGCGCGGGCATCGGAACCTTCGGCACGGTCCTCGACTCGGCCGATGTCTGGGACGAGACCTTGCGGGCCAACCTCGGCACCGCCTACGCGACGGCGCGCAGCGCGCTGCCCGCGCTCATGGACTCCCGCGGCTCGATCACCATCGTCTCCTCGCTCGCCGGGACCCTCGCGGTTCCGGGGTCGGCCGCGTACACCACGGCGAAACACGCCGTCGTCGGTCTCGCCAAGTCGCTCGCCGCCGACTTCGGACCGCGCGGAGTACGGGCCAACGCGCTGTGCCCGGGGGCCGTGCGCACGCCGATGCTGGACAGCGTGATGGACCAGTTCGCTGCCGCCGCCGACGTCAGCCGCGACGAGGCGTACCGGCGCGCCGCGTCCCTTGTTCCGCTGCGCCGCGCGGCCGAACCGGCGGAGGTCGCCGAGATCATCGCGTTCCTGGCGGGCCCGCGCTCGGCGATCGTGACCGGCGCGGTCCTCATGGCGGACTGCGGTGCCTCAGCCCTCGATCTGAGTCTGTCCGCCCTCGCACCGAGGGACATCGCGTAGCGCCTATCCATCCACCTGGACGATGCCTGCCTGGTAGGCGAGGATCACCGCGTGCACCCGGTCGCGAGCGCCGAGCTTCGAGAGAACGTGCACGACGTGGGTCTTGACGGTCGACTCGGACAGCACAAGACGCCGGGCGATCTCGCCGTTCGTCAGCCCCTCCGCCAGTGCGTGCAGAACTTCCGACTCCCGCTTCGACAGGCCGTCGATGCGTTCCGAGGCCTCCTGCGCCGCGGGGCGCTCGGGACCGCGCGGCATGAAGGCCTCCAGCAGCCTGCGGGTGAGCGCCGGGGCGACGACGGCATTGGAGTTGTCACGTCATTTCCCGCACCCCAGCTTCAGGCGGCCGTTGACATGCGCTGCTGCCAGGCGATTCGCTGCTCCGTCGGGGTCCGATAGCCGGCTGCTGGGTGCAGGCGCCGCTCGTTGTATGTCGTGATCCAGTTCTCGATGTCGCGGCGCGCGGTGGCGCGGTCGGGCCATGAGTCGGCTCCGATCTCGCTCTTGATCGTGGCGAAGAAGGACTCAGCGGCGGCGCCGTCGAGGCACGAGCCGGTACGGCCGGTGTTCTGTCGGATCTCCAGCCGTCGCAACGCGATCTGATGAGTCTTCGCGTGGTATTGCGATCCGCGATCGGTGTGCATGATCGCATTACCGGCCAGTAGCCCGCGCCGGTGGGCCATACCGACGGCATCGATGGCCAGGCTCGCGCGCATGTGCGGCGCGATCACATATCCGATGACCTCCTTGCTGCACAAGTCCACGGCGGTCGCGAGGTAGAGCCAGCCCTCGCCGGTGCGAAAGCAGCTGATGTCGCCGATCACCTTCAGGCCGGGCATCGGCGCGGTGAACTGGCGACGGATCAGGTCCGGGACCTCGGCCGCGCCGGCATCCGCCTTGGTCAGGTTCCGGCGCCGGCGCCGGGTGATCCCGCTGATCCCGTTCTGCTGCATCAGCCGGGTCACGATGCGCCTGCCGACCGGGACGCCCTGCCGCTGCAACTCGCGGGTCACCCGCGGCACTCCGTAGGCCGGATGCGCCGTGTGCACCGCGAGGATCAACGCGGTCAGCCGCCGGTCGTCGTACTCACGTTCCCGGCGCTTGTGTCCGGCGCGGACCCATGCGTAGTAGCTGCCGCGATCGGTGACCGGCACGCTGCACAGAAGTTTCACGCTGAACCGGCCGCGGCGCGCGTCGATGAATGCGAAGCGCTCCCGCGCAGGCGCACCGTGGATCAGCGGCGCCGCCGCCTCGCGCAGCACCTCGTTCTCACGGCGCAGGTTCCGGATCTCGCGCTCGGCGCGGCGCAACTCCGCCCGCAACCGGGCGACGGCGGCAACCGATTCGGCATCGACGCTCTCGGGCTCACGGTGATCAGCTCGATGGCACACGATCGAACCTTGTCGTGGTCGATACGTCACAGTCGAGCACTATGCCGAACTGTTGCAACGACGACCCCGGACAGTGGCCCCCCGTCCCACGAGAACGAGTCTCAACGGCAGGAGTGTGAGAAGCGACGTGACAACTCCAACCTCCACGCAACACGAACGGTCCGCATGACCGAACCCATGCCGCACCCGCCAGCGCTCTACACCTCACCAACCGAACTATTTTCCCAGCTCAAGCGCCATGTCCAGTTGAACAACGGCGACTTAGTCAGTTGCGGTGTTTTTCGGCCAGGATGCTTGAAGCATCGCTTTGTACCGCTGGTACTCATCTTCACGACGGAGGTCGGTAGTGAATCGGTCCATGAGCGCTTCGAGAGGTTCGAGGGCGTCCTCCAGGTCCGCGAAGGCCGCGAATGCGGTGAGGCCGTCTTGCGAGGCGAGGCGCTCGCCCTGCGCTCGCCATCGGCGGAGCTTGGCGGGAGGGAAGCGGACCTTGAGGGATCTTGTCTCGGTCGACGACATGATGCGCGGCGGTGCCATGATCTGATCGAGTGTCTGTCCCCCGATGATGGCTTCGCGGATGACTTCCAAGGCGGTGCGGCATTCGTCCTCTAGCTGGGGCAATGGCTGGTCGAGTTGCCCGCGGATAAGGGCCGCCTCCCAGTCCCAGTCATCGTCGTGCTCGTATCTGCGGAAGAACAGCGCCGCTGCCTCGGCGACGTCCTGGATCGCGTCCAGGCGATCACAGTAGTGTTCAGAGAACGCCCGTCCGAGTTCAAACGGCGTGTCGATGTTCGCATCCGTCAGCAGCTTCGTGGCGATCCTGGCGTGGAAGCCTTCGCCCGCCATCAGGTCGGGGATGCTCTCGTTCTCGTGCAGGTAGCGTGAGACCCAAGCGGGCTGGGTTGAGGGAAACTGGAGAAAACGCACCGGGGCGTTCTGCATGAGCCAGCAGACCAGGAAGATGTAGATCCTGGTGGCGCTTGCCAGCGTGGCCAAGCGGATCTGGTCCCGGTGGTAGGCCTTGTTCCTGTACTTGTGGAGCTTCTTCAGCACGCGCGCGATCGGCCTGAGAAGGACTCCGCGCTCGACTAGGAAGTCGCACTTGGCGCCGAAATCCCAGTTGATCCTTTTGCGTCGGTCGGCCGAGACGGGTGGCGTGCTCTCGGGGTGCTCGAACACGAATGGTCTGGTGTATGGATCCATCATTTCCAACTGTGCCCGCTGGACTTGGCGCGTTGAGCGCCGGGCCTGGTCGGCGAAGTACAGTTGTGCCTCGCACTCGCGGAGCAGCAGCAGTTCGGCCGCGCCGTCGAGCAATACCAGGCCAAGTCGAAGGTGCGGGACATCGTCCATGGCGGCGAACCGCACGGCTTCCTCAACGTGGACCACGAAACGCTCTAAGCTCTCCACGGACTACAGAATGTCGCATTACCCGCCCTTGTGGCACCTGGTTATGTCGACGATCCGCTACGCGCCGACCTGCCTAAAACTCCAGTTGTCGTTCGTTCTGTGACGCAGCGTCAACTATGGTGGCCTGGAAGGCCTTAGTCGCCGTTGTTCAACTGAACGTGGCGCTTGAGCTGGGAAAATAGTTCGGGTGGTGAGATGTAGAGCGTTGGCGGGTGCGGCATGGGTTCGGTCGTGCGGACCGTTCGTGTTGCGTGGAGGTCGTCGTGTTGGTGTCCGAGAAGGCGCTCGATGACTACGAGGTTGCGGCTCGTGCCCGGGTCGATCGGCTTCAGGACGAGTTGGCCGCGACCCATGCCGTGACCTGTTCTGCGAACCCCGCAGGATCACGCGCGCGGGGGCCGGATGGCTTGCTGCGCGTTACCGCATCGGCCCCTCCCGCTTCTGCGCGCTGCACAGCTGACATTTGGCGTGCTGTTCCTGCTGCTGGTGCTGATTCCCTTCGGTCGTGGTGAACGCTGGGCGTGGTTCGCTTGCTGGGGCGTACTGATCGCGACGATCGGCTGGAGCCTGGCCATCGCCGCGCACGAGCACACGCTGCTGCCCTGCAGCCTGATGGCCGACATCGGCGCGCCGCTGATCTTGCTGATCTCCACGCGCGGCTTCCTCAGCCGCGTCGCGGCCGCTGCTGCGCTGGAAGGTGGCGCGTCAGTGTGACAGGAGCCGGGTGAGCAGCACGTAGGTCCCGAGCCCGATCAGGGCTAGGGAGGCCAGGCGTTCGGCGCTTTCGCGCAACTCCGCGCCGACGCGCGCGCCAAGGCGCATGCCGAGCTGCGCGACGATGAGCGTCTGTACCGCGATCGCGATGATCACCGGTGCGGTGGGCAGGTGGACCAGGCCGAGGGTGAAGCCGATCGCGAGTTCGTCCAGACTGATGGAGACCCCCAGGCCCATCAACGCCCAACCTGAGGCCGAGGCGAGGCGCCCGGCGGCCCGCTCCTCGCCCTCCTCGTCACCGCGCAGGAGCGTCCACGCGCCAAGAGCGATCAGCATCGCCCCGGCGACGTAGTCCGCGGCACCACCGATCGCCCGCGCGAGAGGCGTGCCGAGGGCGAGGCCGATCAGGGGCATCCCCGCTTCGAACATGACGAACAGGGCCGTGATCTTTCGCCGCTGCGCAGGGGTGACCCCGCCCGCGCCCAGGAGCGCGGCCACCGCGAAGGAATCCACCGCGAGCGGCAGGACGAAGGCGATCAACTTCCACACGGACGCGATTGTGCCAGCTCGCGCGCGACTGCCGGTAGGACACCCCCCGACGTCCAGACTGACCGCTTTGACGGTGTGCGGCTATGACTGGGGCGGGCTGCCGGCACCTGGCCGCCCGCCCCGACGATCCCATGCGCGGCCCGGGTTCAGGCGGCGATGGGGTGCTGGGCTCTAGTAGCTGTTCCAGGTGATGGAGAAGTTGCCGCCGGACAGGGAGCCGGTGGTGGCCTCGGCCGCGCCGGAACTGGAGACCATGTCGATGGCGACGGGGTTGAAGCTGGAGAGGGTGGCGCCGTTGACGGTGGAGTTGGAGAAGCTGACCTTGCCGAAGTCGGCGAGCGGGAGGACGCCACCGCTGTACGGGGCCTCGGCGATGACCTCGGCTGAGGAGCGTGCGCCCTTGGAGGAGGAGGCGGTGGTGGTCTTGGTCCAGCCCTCGGTGGTGTCGGTGAGGGTGAGGGTGTAGCTCTTGGTGCCGGAGAAGGTGACCGATTCGGTGATGACGTCGCCGGGCTTGACCGGGTTGCTGTAGGTGACCGGGAACTTCGGGTACATCTCGTACCACGCCGAGTACGAGGCGCTCGAGCCGGAGCAGTCGGCCTCGGTGCCGGTCTGCTCGACGCTGTTGGAGCTGTAGCCGTCCAGGCCCACCCAGAAGCTGGAGTACTGGTTGCCGGAGGTGCAGGTGACCGCGGGCTGGGTGAAGGTGGTCGTCACGCTCGTGAAGGCGCCGTTGGCACCGGTGGCGGCGTAGCCGGACCAGTTGGTCGAGGTCGTGGTGGTGTTGCGCCCGCCGCCGTGGCTGATGAAGAACGGCGCGGCGCCCGCGGTGTGCTGGATCGGGGCGAACGCGACGGGTGATGCGGCGGCGGTGGCCGCGGCGGCGGGTGCGAGCGCGGGCAGCGTGAGCGCGCACGCGGCGATGCCGATGCGCAGCGGGGATCGCTGGAAGGACATGGGTCTCCTTGTCGACGCGAGCCTTGCAGGCGGCGGCGGTGGCTGTCGCCTGGTGAATCAGAGGGCGAGTTCGTCGTACTTGAGCGTGGTGTGCCGTCGTGCGGCGCCCGTGGGTCTCGGGGGCTGGTTCCGCTCGGCGGTACGCGGTAGTCGGAACTGCGGTGTCTGGGTTCTGAGGAAAAGGCGCCACGAGTCGCGAAACCGTTACAGCCGCAGGCTGACGGCTGCGGGGACCGGGTGTCCAAGGCCGGTGAGCCCGCGTTGCCGGAGCGGCGCGCTCGCGGCACGCTTGACAAAGGTCTAGTCCAGTTCGATGGTGTGTGGCGGGACGGGAACCCCACGCGTCAGGAGACGTACACTTTCATGCGAACACTTATCCACCGGCGCCGCGGCGTGCTCGGCGCCGTGGCCGCGCTCGCGCTCGCCGCCGTCTGCACGGGCCCCGCCCACGCCCAGGCCTCGGCGGGCGGGCATGCCGCGGGCCCGGCGGCGACCGCCGCCTCGACCCCGATCCAGATCTACGGCGCTTGGCTGTGCGGTTCGGACCAGTGCACCTGGGCCACGGCGCCGGACATGACCACGTTCGACACGCAGAACCACTGGATCATCGACCGGGGCAACGGCAGCCCGTCGGTGAACCTGATCGTGCTCTCCTTCGTCGACCCGCTCAAGCTGCTGGACGGCACCACCGACGCGGGAGACACGAACGGCGTGCCGAACGGGATGGATGCGGCGGTGGTGAACTACTTCACCAGCCACGGAATCCGGGTCATGCTCTCGATCGGCGGTATCACCTACACCGGCGACTGGGACAGCGCCCTGACGCAGAACGCGACGCTGCTCGGGCAGAAGGCGGCGGCGCTGGCCACGCAGCTCGGTGTCGGCATCGAGATCGACTACGAGAACTCCTCGAGCCCGAACCTGACCGGGATGCAGGCGTTCATCGACGGCTACCGCGGCGTGCACCCGTACGACGCGACCGGCGCGAACCCGGCCGCGCGCCTCACGATCGACCTGGCCGCCGGAGACCGGTACCTGATCGCGCTGACCCAGTTCGCGACCACCAACTGGCTCTCGACCGGCAACCCGGTCCTGGACTACGCGAACGCGATGGTGCCGAGCAAGCAGCCGTCCACCAGTTCCGCGGAGTCCAACTGGCTCGAGCACGTGGACGGCAAGCCGAACTACAGCCCGCCGATCGCGCCGCTGGCCCCGTCGAAGTTCACCGGCTCGGTGTTCGTCGCCGGGCAGAGCCAGGTGCTTCCCGAGTGCGACGACTTCGCCTCCTCGCTGCAGAACTCGACCAGCAGCTGGGTCGAGTCCGTCGCCCCGGCCGGCGCGGGCAGCACGGACGGAATGCTCGGCTACATGTTCTGGGCCGCGGGGGCTCCCTCGAGCCGCGGCCAGACCACGTTCCCGCCCAACACCTGCCAGGCCGGGACGGGCGTGGGGGTGACCAGCCTGAACGTTCCCATCCCGATGCCGGCACTGCGGCAGAACTGACGGTGGCGAGGGCCGCGGCCGCGGTGGCGGGACGGGAGTCAGGGCGCCGCGGCCGTGGCCCTCGCGCGCCTTCGCGGGACTGCAGTCCACTGCAGTCCCGCGAAGGCGCCATCTGAAAGGCGCTGGAGGGGACGACGGTGTTACCGCCCCGCCGGATGCGCCCGGTCTCCCGGCGCCGGGCGCTGCGGCGGCACCGGCAGCGGTGTCGCGATGCCGGGCGGGGTGCCCATGCCGCGCCGGTCCATGCGCTGCCAGCGCAGTCGACTCCCGACCAGGGCGGTCACCACGGACTGGATGACCACCAGGTACATCAGTTGCCGGTAGACGAGCTGCTGGAGCGGCACGCTCCACAGGACCCGGGCGCGCTCGCCGTCGAGGCGGAACGCGTACCAGGAGGCGAGCATCTGCACGGCGAGGAAGCCGAGCCAGACCGCGCCCATCTCCAGCGCCTGCCCGAAGATCAGCCCCCAGACGGCGAAGACGTCGACCAGCGGCGCGAGCAGCGGCAGCAGGACCTGGAACAGCAGCAGGTACGGCAGGCCCCTGCGGCCGAGCCGCCCGGAGCCGCCGCGCTCGATCACCGCGCGCCGGTGCTTCCACATCGCCTGCATGGTGCCGTAGGACCACCGGTAGCGCTGCTTCCACAGCTGCCCGAGGGTGGCCGGCGCTTCGGTCCAGGCGATCGCGTCGGGCGCGTAGACCGCTCGCCATCCCGCGCGCAGGATCGCCATGGTCAGGTCGGTGTCCTCGGCGAGGGTGTCGTCGCTGACCCCGCCGACCTGCTCGAGTGCTTCGCGGCGGAACGCGCCGATCGCCCCCGGAACGGTGGGCATGCAGCCGGCCAGGTCGTACATGCGCCGGTCCAGGTTGAATCCGACCACGTACTCGATGTGCTGCCAGCGGCCCAGCAGCCCTTTGCGGTTGCCGACCTTCGCGTTGCCGGACACAGCCCCGACCGCCGGGTCGGCGAAACAGGCCGCGAGACGCGGGATCGCGTCGGGTTCGAAGACGGTGTCGCCGTCGAGCAGCACCAGGATCGGGCAGTGCGCCTGGCCGATGCCGGTATTCAACGCGGCGGGCTTGCCGGCGTTCGGCTGGGTGATCAGCTGGACGCCGTGCCCACGGTAGCGGGAGGCGATCTGCGTGGTCCGATCCGTTGATCCGTCGTCGACCACGATGATCTCCAGCGGTGCCGGGGTGCGCAGCAGTGACTCGATGGTCGCGGCGATGCCCTTCTCTTCGTTGTACGCCGGCACGATCACCGAGACCGCCGTGTGCCCTGGCGGTGGAGAGTGGCGTCGGCGCTTGCGGCGCCGGTGGTGAATGGCGGCGGCGGTGAGCAGGAGCAGCAGCCGGATCACGCTGAGCCCGCCGGTCGCCAGGATCGCCCAGGTCAGTCCGGTCACTATGGCGCCGCTGCCCTCGATGGCGTAGATCAGCACCTGGCCGCGCAGCCGTTGCGAGGAGGTGGCGGGGGTCAGGGCGGAGGGCTGGCCGACCAGGCCGCTGACGGTGGTGAACCGATAGCCGCGGGCGAGCAGCTTCGGGATCAGGATGTCGAGTGCGGCTACCGTCTGGGAGCGGTCGCCTCCGGCGTCGTGCATCATCACCAGCAGGCCGGGTGTGCCCGAGGCGGGCATGACGTTCGCGACGATCTTCGCGACGCCGGGGCGCTGCCAGTCGAGGCTGTCGCGGTCGGTGAGTACGGTGACATAGCCGTGCGCCCCGGCATCTTGGATCGCGGCCCAGTCGGCGTTGTCGAGCGCGTCCGGTTCGGAGGAGTACGGCGGGCGCAGCAGCGGGGTGCTGATTCCGGCGGCGCCCTCGATCACCGACTGGGTCTGGGAGAACTCGAAGTTGCGGCGGGTCTCGCTCGCGGTGGCGAGATCGTCGTGGGTGAAGGTGTGGATCCCGACTTCGTCGCCGGCCGCGACCTCCTGGCGCACGAGGCTTGCGTACTGGGCGACGCGCCCGCCGACGAGGAAGAACGTGGCCGGTATGTGGTAGCGGGCGAGCACGGCGAGGATCTGCGGCGTCCACTGCGGATCCGGCCCGTCGTCGAAGCTGAGCGCGATGCGGCCGGGTATCGGCTGGTAGGAGTCCGAGGTCCCGTGGCGTGTGTCGATCACCGGGCCGCCGTCGCGGATGGCGGCCGGCACCGCAGCGGCGGAGCCGGGGGCGTGCGGGCCGCCCGAGCCCTCGCCGCCGACCTCGTTGTGCACCAGCCCGTCGAGGGCGAGGACTCCGGTGAGCAGCACGACGGTGACCAGCAGCACCAGCCTGTGCGCACGCGGGGGAACGGCGCGGGCCGCGCGGCGTCGGCCGCGGCGCGCGCCCATCAGTGCCCGTGCCCGTTGGTCGGTGAGGCGGTCGGCTTGCCCGGCGCGGTGGTCGGACGGTGCCCGGTGGCCGACGCGCTCGCCGAGACGGAGGGCGAGGAGGACGCGGTGGTCGACGGCGCGGCTGCCGCGGAGCTCGCGCCCGCTCCGGCCGCGGCCGTCGTGGCGCGCGCGGACGTGGATGAGCCGGACGGGTCTCCGGGCGCCGTGGCGGACGGCAGAGTAGGTGCGGTGGGTTTCGCGCTGGAGAGCGTCGGGCGGGGCGCGGAGAACGGCATCAGGCTGTCCGGAGAGACCGGGCCGCCCAGCAGGCTCCAGATGACCATGAGCGAGTATCCGGCCGCGGTGAGGAACACCCCTACCGCGAGACGGTGCGCGAGGCGCCGGCGCCGGCCGGTGGTGTCCACGAACACCGGTGCCGGTGCCGCTTCGGGTGCGGCGGCGCGGGCCAGCGGCAGCAGTTCGGTATTCGCGTCGGTTTCCAACTCGGACATCGGCGGGCTCTCATCGTGCATCCGGCGGGGCATGTCGCCGTGCGGGCTCTGGAGCGCTCGGGGATACGGCGAAGTCGGGGGACCCGGCCCGCGCGGCGGCATGCGGAACCCGAGTCGGCCGGGTCCCGAAGTTATAGGCGAGAGAGGTCCCGACGGTGTTACCGGTTGAGGTCAACGCACTGGATCAGTGCGTCGCACTGTGCGGTGACGGAGTCGGGGTGTGCCCGTGCTCGGCGCCCTTGGTCGCGTTCGTCGCGCCGGCCGCGGCGGAGGCCGAGTCCGCCCCGGCGGAGGCGCCGCAGTGCGCGCGCGTGCTCGCATCCGGACAGGCGTTCCCGCTCGGCGACATCGATGTGCTGTACGTCGCGCTTGGACGTGCGGTGGTCGCGGTGCCGGACGCACCGGCCGCGGGCGAACTGATCGAGGGGGAGGGAGAGACGGTGCCCGAGGGGTGGTTGGTGTGCGGGGCGGGCACGCCCCACGAGCCGAACAGGCTGTGGGCCGCGTTCTGCGCGGTTGCGGGCAGGATGTCGGCTGCCGCAGCCGCGATCGTGCCGCTGGAGATCGCGAGCACCACGACACCCGCCTTGATCGTCGCGGCCCATGCCACGCGCGGTGTCCGGGCGCCCGAGCGCCGTCGGCCGCCGTCTTCAGCCGCGTGCTGCCGCGTCGGGGCGTTCCGGGCGTGATCGGCGAACGCCGCGAGCACCGCTTCGGGCACCGCGGCGCCGCCCGCATCCTCAGGAGCCAGCGCGGTCAGGACGGCGGCCACGCGCTGATCGCGAGCGTCGGCCGACGGCGCGGCCCCCCTGCGCCGCCACGCTCCGCGCGAACCGATCAATGAACGCGTTCTCACCGGCACACCTCGCTCTCGGCGCCGCTCGCGCCCGTGTTCCGTGCAGCGCCGCTCCGACGTACCGGGCCCTGCGCCGCCGGCGCATCCGCGCCCTCCGTCTCCCACGTCTGCGCAAGGGACGCAAGTGCGCGAAGTCCGCGCATCGCCGCTATGCGCACCGCGCCGGACCGCTTGCCCAGGATCTGCCCGCATGTCTTCGCATCCAGGCCGAATACCGTACGCAGCAGCACCGCCTCGGCCTGTTCCCGCGGCAGGTGCGCCAGCAGTGCCATCGCCCGCGCGGTACCTGACCGTTCCTCGGCCACGGACGCGGCGTCCGGGGCGACGTCCGTGAGCCCGCCGGGCTCCGCCTGCAAATCCTCGCGCCGCCGACCGGCCCTCCGCAGCTCGTCGATCGCGCGGTTGCGCCCGATCCGAAACAGCCATACCCGGAACCCCGCGCCGTCCCCATGGTAACCGGGCAGGTCGCGTGCGGCCTGAAGCCAGGTTTCGGACGCGACGTCCTGCGCTGCCTGCCCCACCAGTGTGGCGAGGTACCTCTCGAGCGCGGGATTGAGCGCCCGCCAGAGCACGGCCACGCCCTCCGGGGCCCCGTCTCGCGCCGCCTCGAGCGCAGCGTCGAGCTCCACCGCCCACCCGCTCCCTTCGCGCTCGCGTCTGGCCGCAACCGCCGCGCCCGGCGAGGCGTGACGGGCAGACACCCTAGCGTCTCGAGGCCGGAGCGCGGCACACCCGGTCCCACGCCGGCAGCGATGCGGGGGAGCGCACGTGTGCCCGCCGCGCGGTCGCGCGGCGGGCACACGCCGGAAAGAGTAGGTCTGCCTCTTACTTCAGCCCTGATCGGAAAACGCTAGAAGGCGCCGACGCCGTTCGGGGTGCCGAGGCCGGTGGGGCCGTCCCAGCCGGTGCGTGCGGTGCACAGTTGGCTGACCGAGCAGGTGCCGTCGTTGCCGGAGGTCACGTCGTTGAGCGAGGAGGTGTGCGCATACGGCAGGGAGGCGTTGTCGACCGAGGAGGTGTTGCCGGCCAGTGCGTAGACGCTGGCGATGATCGGGGAGGCGACGGAGGTGCCGCCGTAGACCTGCCAGCCGGAGTAGCCCTGGTAGGTGGTGGAGTCGTACACGGCGACGCCGGTGTTGGGGTCGGCGATCGCGGAGACGTCGGCGACCGCGCGCTTGGCGCAGCCGGTGCCGACGGACGCCTGGAAGCTCGGCTGGGTCTCGTACGCCGAGCAGCCCGCGCCGGCGCCGGACCACGCGGTCTCGGTCCAGCCGCGCGTGTTCGAGGCCTTGCTCAGCGAGGTGCCGCCGACCGCGGTGACGAACGGGCTGGCCGCCGGGTACTCGACGCCGTAGCCGCTGTCACCGGTGGACGCGGTGATCGCGATGCCCGGGTGGTCGTAGTAGGTGGTGTCGTACGAGGTGTCGGAGGACGACTCGCTGCCGCCGTAGCTGTTGGAGATCGCGTTCGCGCCCAGCTTGGCGGCCTCGTTGACCGCCGTGCCCAGGTTGGTGTTCGAGGCGCTGGAGGCCTCGACCAGGATGATGTGCGCGTTCGGGGCGATCGCCGAGACCATGTCCAGGTCGAGGGACTCCTCGGTGGCCCAGCCCGCGTTCGTGCGCGGCAGGCTCTTGGTCGAACCGGTCTGGCTCACGATCGTCAGGCAGCCGCTGGCCACGGTGCAGGCGGGCAGGCCGTACTGGCTGCGGTAGACGGCGAGGTCGGCCGCGGCGGTCGGGTCGTTGTAGGCGTCGACGATCGCGACCGTCTCGCCGGAACCGGCCGTGGTGGACGGCAGGTTGTAGGCGCTCTGCAGGTCCGCCGGGCCGTAGCCGGAGGGGGTCGCATTCGCCGTGGCGCCGGTCTTGTGCGACCGGGCGTTGTTGCGGATCGCGTTGCTGTGCGCCCAGTTCGCGACCGAAGCCGTGGCCGGGGCGTGCGCGACCGGGGCCGTCGCGGCGAGCGCGGGGGTCGCGCACAGGCCGCCCGCGGCCGCGGCGGTGGCCGCGAAAGCGAGGGTGGGTATCAGGCGGGGCATGTCATCCTCCGTCTCAAGCCGGCCGTCGTGTCGGGCCGGGTACTGAAACGGCAGGATGGCGAACACCGCACCACGCCCACATAAAGCAAAGGCAAATACTCTCCCATGGACATTTAGGGTTGAGGGAGCTGGCTGCCCGCTTCGCCGATGCGGGCATGCGAGGACTCCGGCCAATGGCGAGGGTTGGAGTCGAAAACGCCCAAGATCTCCCGCAGGCGCCCGGCATCCACGCGCACCCGACCGGGACGACCCAAGCAGTGCACGGAACTGCGGTCGCTCGCGGCGAAGCAGGCCACGAACTGTGTCGAAATCGGCCCGCACGCGAGGTGTAACACTCTGCGCGCCCGCAACGCCTGTGTCTGTGACGCCGGAGCCGATGCACCGATGAAGGGTCCTGGCGCCGTGCACGAGAACTGCGTCCTCCGCTCCACCCCTGTAGCGATTCGTCTTCGTGCCCGAAGGAGCAGCGATGAGCCACCGCTCGCGCATGCGCCTGCTCGCCATCGCGGCCACCGCCGCCCTGCCGATCACGGCGTACACCGTCATGCCCGCAGCTGCCGACGCCTCGCCGGCCGCACCCGCCCACCCCACCGCCCACTCCTGCGCCGCACCGGCCGCAGGCGCCGCCGCGTGCACCGCGATCGCGCGCCTCGACGTGCACACGGCGAAGATCGCGCCGAACGCCACCCCGTCCGGCTACGGCCCCGCCGACCTGCAAAGCGCCTACAACCTTCCCTCGGCGACCGCCGGCTCCGGCCAGACCGTCGCGATCGTCGACGCCTACGACGACCCCACGGCCGAATCCGACCTCGGCGTCTACCGCGCCCAGTACGGCTTGCCGGCCTGCACCACCGCCAACGGCTGCTTCAAGAAGGTCAACCAGACCGGCGCGACCTCCTACCCGCGCAAGAACGGCGGCTGGGCCCAGGAGATCTCCCTCGACCTCGACATGGTCTCCGCGACCTGCCCGAACTGCCACATCATCCTCGTCGAGGCCACCAGCAGCTCCTTCGCCAACCTGGGCGCGGCGGAGAACGAGGCCGCCTCGCTCCACCCGAGCTCGATCTCCAACAGCTACGGCGGGTCGGACACCTCCGATGCCGCAGAGCCCTACTACAACCACCCCGGCATCGCGATCACGGCGAGTTCGGGCGACGGCGGGTACGGCGTGGAGTTCCCCGCGTCCTCGTTCTACGTCACCGGTGTCGGCGGCACGAGCCTGACCCGATCAGGCTCGAACTGGAGCCAGACCGCCTGGTCCGGCGCGGGATCCGGGTGCTCGACGCAGAACCCGCAGATCACCGGGCAGGCGAGCGCGAACACCGGCTGCTCCACGCGCGCGGTGGCCGACGTGTCCGCGGTGGCCGACCCGAACACCGGCGTCGCCGTCTACGACACCACCGCCTACCAGGGCCTGAGCGGCTGGCTCGTATTCGGCGGCACCAGCGTCGGCTCCCCCATCATCGCCTCGGTCTACGCGCTGGCCGGGAACACCGCGAGCGTGACCAACGACTACCCGTACGCGCACACCTCCGCCCTGACGGACGTGACCAGCGGCAGCAATGGCACCTGCTCACCGTCGCAGCTGTGCACGGCCGGCATCGGCTGGGACGGACCGACCGGCCTGGGCACCCCGAACGGTGTCGGAGCATTCTGACACCGCGCAAGGTCAGACTGAAGCGCTGGGAGACATGGCACTTCGCCGGGCCGGGCGGCTGAGCGGTGACTACCCGCGGCCGGCCCGGCCCGGCCTGATCAACGAATACCAGGTAGCCGCATGACCCTGGGGTAAGCGAGGGAATATGCGAGTCGAGGTTCAGGTTTCTGCGGATGCTCGCTCTGGCCGCCATCGCCTACAACCTCACCCGCGCGGAGGGCGCCCTGGCTTCGCGTTTCCACGCCAAGGCCACCGGCACGACCATCCGCAGAACCCTGATCAACTTCCCGGCCCGGATCGCCTCTTCCGCTCGGCGAATCCATGTGCACCTGCCCGAGCGCTGGCCCTGGGAAGGCCCCTTCACCACCCTGTGGACAAGGACCGGCCACCGCCCGACACTCTGCTGAACGTGATTACCGCAGTGCTCGGGACGCTTGTTGCCAAGGACAAGTGAGGTCCCGTAGCGATCCTCGGCCGAGGTAGTCCATCACCAGATGCGCAATCGGGACGCTCTGCTGGTATAGATGCTGTCGGCGGAGAAGTGGATCACACTTGAACTATGGTGCCTTCGGATGGCTGCGGTGCATCCGATGGTGCTCTGGGTGGTATTGCGGATGCGTTCGCGCGCCGCGTGAGCGGAGCGGGAGTTGGGGACCATCTGGGGACCACACGTCGTACGCGATCATGAACGACCTGCAGCGGATGACTCGCGGTGCACGTGAAGTCGAGTGCGCATACCGCGTCTGACGTGCAGGAACGCTCCAGCTGTCGAACTGGGGGTCAGGGGGTCGCAGGTTCAAATCCTGTCAGCCCGACAGTGATGTAGCAGGTCAGAGCCTCAATCCGAAGGATCGGATTGAGGCTTCTGATATTTGTTATGGGACCAATTGGGACCAGCCATCGCCCGCGGCGGGCACGGGATGCGCGGTGCTGAACGTCTTGCACAATCCGGCCATCAGGTCCGTTTGTGGCAGCAGGCATCTGACCTGCGGTTCCGTGCCTATGCTGTGTTCAACGCACCTGACCCGTGGTCAGGTGGGCTAGCGGCTTGAGAGCGTTGCCAGTCGGGGTGTTCGGTGCGTGGCCGGGTAGCCTCGCTATCTCCACGCGTCGAGCACTTCTTCGGGTCCCCACACGACGTCGGGTGCTTGGTGCGCTGGCAGGTCTGTGCCGGAGAGGGTGGCTACGACTACGCCGGTGCGTCCGTGTTCGTAGCCGGGGACTTGTGCGGCGGCGGTGTGGTGGGCGGCGAGGTCGTGGCGGTCGAAGGGCGTGCCGAGCCATTTGATCGAGCCGGTGAAGTGGATGTGCTGGGCGACGGGTGTGCGGTCGGTGCCGACGAGGTCGATCTCCGGGTCGAAGCGTCGATTCCACCAGCCGCCTACCGCGGTGACGTCGGTCCAGGGGAGTTGGCCGGCCGTGGCCGCGAGTTCGAGTGCTTCGCGGATGAGTGGTTCGACGGCTTTGCCGCGGTAGCTGGGCCAGCGTCGTTGGATGAGGGCGAATGCAGCCCCACTGCGTCCGCGGCGGGTTTGTTCTTCGGCTTGACGCAGGGCGGCGAGGTAGATGCGGAGGTTGGGGTCGGCGATGCGGTAGAGCGCGGGTTTGCCGGGTTGGGTGGAGAGGGGGTGGTCGATCTCGAGGATGTGCTTTTCCTCGGTGAGGCGGTGCAGGAGGGGGGAGAGGCTGCCGGAGGGGATGGCTCCTTCGCGCCCGCCGGCTGTCGCGGCGATGTTGGCGTGGGTGCGTTCGCCGGCGCCGACGGCTTCGATCACGCGGCGGGCCTGGTCGGGCTGGGGGAACTCGGCGAGCAGGGATGCCCCGGGGACGGAGAAGAGCGCGGAGGCCGGGTCCTGGCATTCCTGCTCGAGGAAGGTGAGCGCGGGGGTGGCGTGGGGCCAGGCGCGCAGGATGCCCGGCAGGCCGCCGGAGACGAGGTGCGCGTCGATGGCGTCGGCACCGGTGAGTCCAAGGGCGTCACCGGTTTCGGCGGGGTTGAGCGGTCCGAGCACGAGATTGTCCGCGCGTCCGTAAAAGGGCTGGTCGTAGGCGGTGAGCCGGGCCATCATGTGCAGATCGCTGCCCAGCAACAGGAGCAGGACGGCGCGGGTGGAGAGCAGGCGGTCCCAGGCGGTCTGCAAGGCCCCGTCGAACAAGGAGTCCTGCTCGGCGAGCCAGGGCAGTTCATCGAGCACGACGATGCTCGGTCGGTCGGGCAGCGCCGCGGCCAGCACCCGCAGGGCGTCCGGCCAACTACCGGTGGCCAGGTCGGGGACCAGGGCGGGTTCGGGCGGGAGAGCTGATTCACGCAGCTCCCGGGTGAAAGCGGCTACCGCCTCGACCGGAGAGGCACCCTTTGTCGCGGTGAAGTAGAAGTACGGTGCGCCGGAGCGGTCACAGAACTCCTGCACCAGCCGCGACTTGCCCACCTGGCGACGCCCCCGGATCGCGAGCGCGACCCCGGAACCGTCCGCAGCGACCCTGTCAAGCCGCTTGGTCAGCAGCGCGAGCTCGCGTGACCGCCCTACGAACCCAGAAGCCACTTCACTCTCCCAGTCACGTACACATTATCTACGTAGATCTATGCTACATAAATGTGGGTTGCCGTGCGTACGAGAAGCGTGATGCGCCCCGAGTTTCCGAGAGGCCGTGTTGTCAGCTTCGGCGGTGCGCTGGGGCTTTGATCGAAGCGTAGGGGTTGGTTTCGTACTCTGCGGGTGGGATGTCGCCGAGTGCGCGGTGGATGCGGTGGATGCGGTGGTGGTTGTACCAGTCGATCCAGCCGGAGACCTCGATCTCCACCTCGGTACGCGTCCTCCAGGCCTTGCGGTGGATCAGTTCCTCCTTGAACGTGGCGTTAACGGACTCGGCCAGGGCGTTGTCGTTTCGCCGTTCTTTCAGAGTGTTGTGGCGAGACGGTCGGCGATCAGTCGGCTGAAGCGGGCCGGGTCGTCGATCTCGCCGCCTTCGGCGAGCACGGCAAGGCCGTAGAGCAGTTCCGCGCTCTGCTTCAGGCCCTGCGTATCGGCGTCTGATTCACCTTCGGTGCGGGCGAGGGTGTCACGCAGGGCGGTGACCAGAGGGTGGGTGGGGTTGAGTTCGAGGATGCGCTTGGTGTGCGGGACGGGCTGGCCCATCGTGCGATATATCCGCTCCAGGTGCGGGGTCAGGTCGTTCGCGTCACCGACCACACAGGCGGCCGAGGTGGTCAGCCGGGTGGAGATGCGGGTCTCCTTGATCTGCTCGCTGAGTGTGTCGGTGAGGAAGGAGAGCAGCGCGCCGAACTGCTCGGGCTGCGGCTGCTGGTCGGTGTCCTCGTCCGCCTCCTCGTCCGGGGCGTCCAGGTCGACCTGGCCCTTGGCGATCGAGCGCAGCGGTGTGCCGTCGAACTCGGTGACCTGGTCGGCCCATACCTCGTCGATCGGGTCGGTGAGGATGAGCACCTCGTAGCCCTTGGCGGCGAAGGCCTCCATGTGCGGGGAGTTCTCGATCGCGGCGCGGGACGGGCCGGTCAGGTAGTAGATCTCCTTCTGGCCTACCTTCATCCGCTCGACGTATCCGCGCAGGGTGGTTGGCTCGGCGGCGTCGCGGGTGGATTCGAGCAGGAGCAGGTCGAGCAGCGCTTGGCGGTTGTCGACGTCTTCGAGCAGGCCCTCCTTCAGCGCGCGGCCGAAGGCGTCGAAGAAGCCGCGGTACTTCTCAGTGTCCTTCGTCTGCAGGTCCTTGGCGGTGGCCAGCACCTTCTTGACCAGGCGCCGCCGTACGCCGCGGATGTGCCGGTCGTGCTGGAGCAGTTCGCGCGAGACGTTCAGGGACAGGTCGTGCGCGTCGACGACACCTGCGACGAAGCGCAGGTAGTGCGGCATCAGGGCGTCGCACTCGTCCATGATGAACACGCGGTTGACGTACAGGTGCACCCCGCGCTTGGCCTCGCGCGTGTAGAGGTCGAACGGGGCGCGCGCGGGCAGGAACAGCAGCGCGTCGTAGGCGAAGGTGCCCTCGGAGTTGAAGTGGATGGTCTCCAGCGGCTCGGTCCAGTCGTGCGCGATCTGCTGGTAGAACTCTCGATACTCGTCCTCGGTGATCTCCTTGGCGGGTCTGGACCACAGGGCTTTCATCGAGTTGATCGTCTTGGGTTCCTCGACGACGTCGCCCTCGTCGTTCGAGGTGGTCTGGATCAGGCGGATGGGCCAGCGGATGAAGTCCGAGTACCGCTTGACGATCTGCCGGATCATCGTCTCGGCGGTGTAGTCGAACACGTGGTTGTCAGTGTCGACCGGCTTGAGGTGCAGGGTGACCGAGGTGCCCTGGGGCGCGTCGGGGGCGTCGTCAATCTCGTAGGTGTTCTCCCCGGTCGACTCCCAGCGGGTGCCGCCTTCCTCTCCGGCGCGGCGGGTGACGATGGTGACCTTGTCGGCGACCATGAACGCGGAGTAGAACCCGACGCCGAACTGCCCGATCAGCGACTGGGAGGCCTCGGCGTCCTTCGCGGCCTTGAGCTTGGCGAGCAGGTCCGCGGTGCCGGACTTGGCGATCGTGCCGATCAGGTCGACGACCTCCTCGCGCGACATGCCGATGCCGTTGTCGCGCACCGTGAGGGTCCGCGCGTCGGTGTCCGGGTGGATCTCGATGTGCAGATCCGTGGTGTCTACCGCGAGATCGGAGTCCTGGAGCGATTCGAGGCGGAGCTTGTCCAGGGCGTCGGAGGCGTTGGAGACCAGCTCGCGCAGGAAGATGTCCTTGTTCGAGTACAGCGAGTGCACCACCAGGTGCAGCAGTTGCCGGGTTTCGGCCTGGAACTGGAGGGTCTCGCTTCCGCCGGACACGGGCGGTGCTCCTTCTGGCTCGGTGACGCGGTGGGCTCGGGCGGCTTCGGGATGTCCCCGCCGCCGCCCGCGGCCGTGGGGAGGGGGGACCGGGCGCGGGCGACGGCGGGAGGTCAGGGTGTGGGGTTGCGGGTCAGGGGCGGGTCAGGCGTTGATCTCCCTGCGCTCGTGCTCGCCGGTCGCGGTGATCTCGATCTTGCGGGGCTTGGCCTTCTCGGCGATCGGGATGCGCAGGGTGAGCACACCGGCGTTGTAGTCGGCGTCGATGCGGTCGGTGTCCAGGGTGTCGCCGAGGAAGAGTTGCCGGGAGAAGACGCCCAAGGGGCGCTCGTTGACCTGCATCTCGAACTTCTCGCCGGTGTGCACCGGGCGGCGTTCGGCCTTGACGGTGAGCACGTTGCGCTCGACCTGGAGTTCGATCGCGGACGGGTCGACGCCGGGCAGGTCGAAGCAGACCACGAAGGTCTCTCCGTCGCGGTAGGCGTCCATGGGCATCGGGGTCGGGCGGGACCAGGTTCCGGTGCTGGCGGTGCCGAGCAGCTGGGTGGCGAGCCGGTCCAGCTCGCGGAAGGGGTCGGTGCGCATCAACATCGAAACAGCCTCCTTGTGAGTCAGAGCGGGCCCGGACCCGGCCGGTTGGGGTCCGGTGTGCCTTCGCCATCTTTTCTAGCATGTCGTCTTTCCGATGACAACTCTGCATGTCGCCATTGGGGTGACGAGGTGAGGTTAGGTGGAACTCCCGAGGTCACGACTCCAGTGAGCGCCAGCACGGTCTGTTCTTACCGGCGCGAGGCCTGGCACATCGCGAGCACGAGGCTGGTCTGGCTGCCGGTCAGATGCGCGCCCAGGGAGCCTGTGGGCACGTGGCCGTCACCGCACAACGCGGCGGCCAGTTGGATCAGCATGCGCTGCCCGTCGATCCAGCCCGGTTCGGCGAGCACCCCGTCCTAGTCGACGTTGCCGTCCGGGCGCAGGTGATCGGTGAAGCGCGTGTCGCCGGCGATCTGCGGGGCGCCGTGGACGAAGACTTCCAGCACCGGTGAACACCCGGGAGGAGTGCGTGGCGGCGAGGTTGCGGACGGCATGGGCCGCTTCCGGGCAAAGCAGGGCCGTCAACGGCGCCTGGCTTGGGCCTCGCTGCGTGCGCTCTCGGCGCCGCCGGAGAGGGCGTCGATCTGCTCGGTCAGCTGCTCGTGCCCGTCTCCGAGGTGCGCCCGCGCGGCGAGCAGTGGGGCGAGCAGCGCCGCAGCGTCCGTGCCACCGAGCGCCTCGTGCAGTGCGGCCATCGGCGCCCGTGCCGCCTGCGGCAGCCCGGTCACCCCGCCCACCTGGGCAGCGAGCACCCGCAGGTCGGCGGAGTGGTCGCGGGCGTAGGCGTCCACCGCGCGTATTCCGGCGCGTCGGTCGCGCTCGGCGGTAACCCGCTGGTCGCCGGTGGTGGCGGAGTGATCCGTGCCCGGGCGCAGCCGCAGCGCGCGCCGCTCGGCCGCCTGCCGGCTCGCGACTCCGAGCGCGGGGGCCAGTTGCGCCCAGCTCGCACCGTTCGCTCGCGCCGCGTCGATCAACTCCGGCTCCCACCCCGCCAACTGCTCACGCACCTGCCGCAGCAGCGCCAAAGCCACCAGGAACTGGGCGGAATCCGGTCCGGCAGGCTCCGAGCGCGCGGTGTCGATGGCCGCCTCGATCCGCTCCAGGCCCGCAGCCGCCTCCGTCTGCCCGGTGTGTTCGCCGGGCGCCGCCGCGCCCGGCCCGGTCGATCGCACCATCAGAGTCACCCTTTCGCCGACACTTGTGTTTGTCATCGCTTAGACGACATGCTACAACGAAGACGCGAAACCGCCCACCGCCTCGAACCTGACCGCGGGAGCCACCGATGCCGCGCCGCCGCACCCACACACGGCTGCCGTCGGACCCGCGGACGCGACGACGTGGCAAGAGAGCGCGCACACAGGTGCCTGAGCGGCGCGTACGAACAACGTCAACGAGTCCCGCGGGACAGGAGGAGCAGGCGTGGACACCGCACTGGAGATCACCCGCCACCAGGAGCCCGACGCACGCACCGTCTTGGTGGTGCGCGGCGAGGTCGACATCCATACCGCCCCGCGCCTGCGCACCGTGCTGACCGAGCAGGTCGGTCGAGCCGGCGCGCTGGTGCTCGATGTCAGCGGCGCCGTACTGATCGACGCCGCCGGCCTGCGCGCGCTCACCGTCGGCCAGCGTCAGGCCGCCGAACTCGGCAAACCCCCGATCACGCTGCGCGGAGTCCGCCCGCTGCTGGCCAAGACCCTCCACCTGGCCGGACTCGACCACCTCTTCCCACGCGAGCCCGCCCCGGCCGCCACCCTGGCCACACACCGAGCGCAAACGGCCGCACCCGCCCGGGCCGCAGCCTGACCCCGGGACCGCCCAAAACCGGCATCAAGCGCGCAGCTTGAGCCGCAGGCCCGTTGTCGGTGGCGGCCCGAACCGGCACGGCGACTCAGGCCGCCACCGACGCACCCAATCCGGATCCCCCGCGCAGGCACAAGGCACATCACAACATTTCGCCAACTCTCTTCCCCCCCTGATCCCGCAGCAAGGAGCGGCAGTGACACCCGTGGAGCAGATCGTCGAACACGCCCGCACGATGGCGCGCCGCGCCCGGCAATCCGGCAGTGACGGTTGGAAGCACGGCTCGCTCCACGACGTCGTTCTCGCCTACGGTCGCATCTTCGAACCGGCGCCCCTGCCCGAGAACGTCTACCCCGCGCTGCCCGGACACGCCAGCAAAGCCGCCGCGATCCTCGCCGACCAGCACGCCTTCACCTACGTCGAGGGCCTCGCGCTCCTGCCGGATATGCACACGGTGATCGAACACGCCTGGTGCGCCACCTTCACCGGCCAGGTCATCGACCCGAACCTCAGCGGGAACACCGCGGCAGCCTACCTGGGGGTCGCGTTCACCATGAACTTCCGCCGAACCACCCTCGCCCAAGGCGCAGGCGCGATCCTCATCGGCAACCCGGCCGGAGAGCCCCCGCCCTCCACCCCGAAATCCTCCAGCACGGCCTCGCCCCCGACGCCATCTTGGCAATCGGCACACCGTACGACCACGCCCGTGCCACAGGCAGCCAACCGCAACGGCCACATGGACTCGCACGCGCCGGAGCGGGAAGCGAGACCTCCGCCGGCGCCGCACGCGCCGAAGTGCACACCCGGGACCGACTGGCGTCCGCGGCCTGAGACCCTCGCAGACACCGGCGCCCCGAAGGGATTGATGAGGACGCGCAGACTGGCTCACTCGTCGCGGGCTTGAGCCCGCGCCAGGCGGCACGGCCGGCGACTCTGCCCGGCTGCTCAGTCCTTGAGCGCCGCCTCGACATCCGGGAACTGCTCGAACAACTCGACCGCGCCAGCGAGTTCGAGCACGCGCGAGACGGCCGGTGGGACCGCTGCGAAGCGCAGAAGGCTGCCACCGGTGCGTGCGAGGCGATCGGCCTCGAACAGCACTTTCAGCCCCGCCAAATTGCAAAAGCCCACCCCGGCGAGGTCGAGCACCGTGGTGCCCTGCCCGCCACGGGCGAGCAGCCGCTCGCGCAGCCGCACACAGGAGGACAGGTCGATCTCCCCGCGAGCCGCGATCACGGTGGCGTGCGGCGCGCGCCTGATCGCGCAGTGGGCTCTCACCCAGAGTGGAGGGAGGCGATGGTTGGTGCGACAGGCCTGACTAGGGATCGGCCTAGGTGGGCTCGTCCTCGATCAACGCGACTGTGGTGTCCCATTCGCGACGGCCGTCGTAAAGAAGCATCCGGGACACCGAGAGCTTGCGCGGCAGATGAACGGTTGACGGAGATGGGCGTCATGCGGCCGGGAGACGTTCGTCCGGCCGATCGTCAAATGCCCGATCAATCGGACGCCGTCGCGCGAGATCCGGCTTTGAGCCGGACCGGGCTGTGGGCGGCGCCTGCGGTGCGCGCCGCCCTTTGCCGCCGGCGTGTCAGACCGCGACGATCGACCACTCGTTGTTCGTGTTGGAGTTGGGACTCCACAGCACGGCGGCGGATCCGGCCGTGGTGCTTCCCGCGCCGTCCAGCGAGGTGCCCGTGCCGCGGTTGATGATGTGGTAGGTGCCGTTGCCGACGTTGTCCAGGCTCCACTGCTGATTGACGCCGCCGTTCCACGCCGCCTGCAGGCACGACGCGCCGTCGGAGCCGTTGCCCCAGCTGTCGGCGACCATGCCGTTGGTGTTGTTGACGATGCGGTAGTAGCCGCCGCCGAGCGGGACCAGCTGCCACTGCAGGTTGGTGCTGCCGTTGTAGCTCCACTGCTTGAGGTTCGAGCCGGAGGCGACGTTGCCGCCGCTGTCCAGGACCAGCCCGCTGGTGGCATTGGTGATCTTCACCCAGCTGGTCGGGACCGGGCCGGCGTTCAGCGCGGGGATCTGGCCGGAGAAGGTCAGCTTGACCGTGTAGGCCAGCGCGGTGAACGGCGCGTTGGACGACGGCATCGTGAGGTGCAGCCCGCTGGAGTCCTGCCGGAAGGGCAGGTTGAGGTACGACCCGGCGGCGTTGTTCAGCAGTTGCGCGGATTTCAGGGTGCTGATGGGGAACTGGCTGGAGTTCAGGGTGGCCACGGTCATCGTGCTGCCCTGCCAGCCGAGGGCCGTCGCGTACAGGACGGTGTTGTCCTTGCTGCGGGTGAACCGGACGTCCTGCGCGACGCCCGCCTTGGGGCCGGAGAAGGATCCGCCGCCCATCGAGGTGGGGCCCTCGCCGAACTCGGTCCACGGGCGGGTGGCGTAGATCGCCTCGCCGTTGCGGCCGAGCCAGTCGCCCATCGCGAGCAGGATGGTCTGCTGGCCGGAGGGGATGGTGCCGTCGGCCATCGGGGCGATGTTCAGCAGCATGTTGCCGCCCTTGGCCACGCGGTCGATGAGGGAGTGCAGCAGCGCCTGCGTCGTGTAGTAGCCGATGCCCACGGTGTAGCACCAGCTGGACGACGAGATGGAGTCGTCGGTAAGCCAGTACGGGGTGAGCAGGCCGCCGGGTCCGCCGCGCTCGAAGTCGAGGACCTCGCCGCTGATGTCGAAGCCGTCCTTGAAGGTGGCGACGACGTCCTTGTTCCAGGACACCGCCTGGTTGTAGTAGTACGACAGGAAGGCCAGTCGCTGGGATTCGTCGACGTTGCTCAGGTCGAAGTCCTGCCAGATCAGGTCCGGCTGGTAGCCGTTGATCACTTCGGCCAGCCGGTTGTACCAGAGCTGGTTCTCCTGGGCGCTGGGCAGCTGGCCGTACAGCTGCTGCAGAGCCGTGGTCGACTGCTGCGGCGCCCACTGGTAGTAGCCCAGGGGCGTGGACGAAATGGTGCTCTCCCTCTCGGCCAGAGGTCTGACCCACGGGGAGATATCCGCCCACCTGCGGGAGGTCTACGGTGCGGAGGTCTCCAAGCAGACCATCTCCTCGATCACCGACAAGGTGATCGAGGGCATGGCCGAGTGGCAGAACCGGCCGCTGGATCCGGTCTACCCTGTGATCTTCATCGACTGCGTCCACGTGAAGATCCGCGACGGGCAGGTCGCCAACCGCCCTATCTGCATGGCCCTGGCCGTCACCTGCGACGGCATGCGCGAGATCCTCGGGTTGTGGGACGGGGACGGGGACGGGGGCGAGGGCGCGAAGTACTGGATGCACGTCCTGACGGAGATCAAGAACCGCGGGGCCGGGGACGTGTGCATGGTGGTGTGCGACGGCCTCAAGCACCTGCCGGAGGCGATCGAGGCGGTCTGGCCGCAGGCGGTGACGCAGACGTGCGTGGTTCACCTGCTGCGGGCCTCCTTCCGGTACGCCGCCCGTCAGCACTGGGACGCGCTGGCCAGGGCGCTGCGACCGGTCTACACCGCCGCGACCGAGGACGCGGCCCTGGAGCGGTTCGTCGAGTTCGAGGCCGCCTGGGGCCGCAAGTACCCGGCGATCATCAAGCTGTGGAACAGCGCCTGGGCCGAGTTCGTCCCGTTCCTCAACTTCGACGTCGAGATCCGCCGCGTGATCTGCACGACCAACGCGAATGGGGTCAGGGGGTCGCAGGTTCAAATCCCGTAAGCTCGACGGAAAGTGGCCCGTGGCCTGGGAGAAATACCAGTTCACAGGCCCTTTTCGCCTATTCGCTCATTGGCATGACGAGAGTCATGGTCTGCGCATACTGTTCAGGACGCACCTGGGGCTACTCGCCGACGATCTCGACCGTGCGGTCACGCAGGGGATCTTCACCGCTCGTGTTCCCGGTGATCGGACTCTCCTGGTCGTTGACCTCGGTGGCATCCAGGCGAAGGGGTGGAGCGTGGACGACTTCCACGGGCGGCTGCGGAGGGGGACGGTGGCTGCTGGTGTCGTTCGAACCAGGGCCGCGTCGCGGCCAGCCGAGCCGGGAGTCAGTCCGCGGTCCGGGGGAGTGGGGCGTCGGCGCGGATGAGGCTGCGGGCGACGAGGTCGTTCCAGAGTGCGGGTGTCGGCGGGGTCTTGAGCATTGTGTCGTTCGAGCGGACTTGTCGAGCGTCGTCCGCTCCCACGACGAGCATGGCGACGGCCGGGTGTGCGGCGGCGAATGCCATGGCTGCGGCGGGGAGTGATGTGTGGTGCGCGGCGCAGACTGCGGCGATCGCCTGTGCGGTGCGCAGCACTGTGCCGGGGGCCGAGCCGTACTCGAAGTGCGTGGTGGCACCCGGAAACGGCTGCGCGAGGATTCCGCTGTTGAAGATCGCGGCGTTGAGGACGCCTACTCCACGTTCGAGGCACGCGGGCAGCAGGCTGTCCAGGGCGGACTGGTCCAGCAGGGTGTAGCGTCCGGCGAGCATGATCGTGTCGGTGTTTGTCTCGCGTACGAAGCGTTCCAGCAGTTCGACGTCTTTCGTGCCGACTCCGAACGAGTGGATCACGCCTTCTCGGCGTAGGTCTTCCAGGACTGGGGCGGCCTGCTTGATTGCTTGGTCGACGTGGTCGTCCGGCGGGTCGTGGATGAGCACCGTGTCGATGTGGTCGAGCCCGAGGCGCTCACGGCTCGCCTCGAGGCAGCCGAGGACACCGGCGCCGGAGAAGTCCCAGACGCGGCGATGGTCGGCTGGTACGCGGAATCCTTCGCCATCGCACTGTCCTGCTCTATCCGGATCGGGTACGAGCGTGCGGCCGACCTTCGTGCTCACGGTGAACTGGTCACGGGATTTGGTGCGTAGAAAGGCGCCGAGGCGGCGTTCGGAGAGCCCGAGGCCGTAGTGCGGGGCCGTGTCGAAGTGGCGGATCCCGGTCTCCCACGCGGCTTCGAGGATGGCGCGGGCGTGTGCGTCGGTGCGCGTCTCGAAGAGGTTGCCGAGTTGGGCGCAGCCCAGGGCGAGGCGGGCGTTCACAGAGTCGGCCACGAGAAATCCCAGATGAGCCGGCCGGGTTCGGCGGCGGGCTGCCGATCGCCGTGCGCTGCGAGGAAGGGCGCCACCTGCTGCTGCCATCGAACGTTGACCGGATCCGAGTCCAGGTATGCCCGCATGAATTCTCGGCTACGGGCCTCGACGAAATGCGTCAGTGTCGTGCCGTTGCGGTGGATGCGCCAGTTGAGCACGCCCGCTGCGCGCATCACCGACTTGAGTTCGGCCGGGACGGTCCGATGGAAGCGTTCATACTCCTCTTCTCGTCCCGGGACCAGATGCGTGCAGAACGCGAATGTGTCCGTCGGTGCGCTCGTCATGGCGACCTCGTGCGGTGAGTCGGGTTCGTGTGGCGTTGACTGTAGCAAAGAATCAGATCAATCTAAGCTCGAGTTGGGAGGTATGGCCCTATTGGTCCGTTATTAACCATGTTCATGGATCGAACCTAGGGTTGATGGTCGGGATGGATTGCATTAATCTCTGGGTCTGTCATACTCATCCCGATGACGCTCGAGCCAATGGAGGCAGACCGTGACGACGAAGGCGGCCATCCGCGACCCGGGTGGTTCCGACCAGGACGATGAGCGGTACCGTCCGGGCTACGAACTCGTCGCGGATCAGCTTCTGCACTACATCGCCGAGCAGAACATGCGGCCCGGCGACCGGTTGCCGACCGAGAAGGGGCTCGCGGAGATCCTCGGCGCGACGCACAACGTCACGCGGGAGGCGGTGAAGGTGCTCGCCGCCATCGGCCGGCTGACGGTGCGTCGGGGCGCCGGGATCTTCGTCGCCGCCGGTCCGGCGGTCGCCGATGCCGACGAACTGGCCCACTATCAGCCCACCGACATGGAGCACGTGCTCATGTTGCTGGACTACCGGCAGGTGATCGAGTCCGAGACCGCACGCCGTGCGGCATCGACCGCGACGCCGCTGGAGGTCACCGTCATCCGCGAGGCGGCGGTGGAGTCCGCGGAAGCCGGCGCTCGCGGTGACGCCGAGGCGTTCGCGCACGCCGACGAGCGGTTCCACACGGCGGTGGCTGCCGCCGCGCACAACCTGTTCCTGCAGTCCTCCGTCGCCAGCGTGCGGCGGTTCGCGCAGCAGAGCGACGCGTTGCTGTTCCACGGTTCGGCCCCGGGATCGCTGGAGGCCGCGGGGCACCAGCACATCGAGATCGCCGACGCGATCTCGACCGGAAAAGCGGAACTCGCGGTGGAGCTGATGGCCCGCCACGTGAACACGACACGACACCAGTTCGAAAGCCGTATCCGCGAGCGGCTGTTCGACCTCAACGCGCGGCGCTAGACCACGCCGCGGACCACCTGACACCGCTACTGGCCGGGCTCAAGGGCGCCAGGGCATAGCCCGGCCCGCCCGAAAAACGCCTTCGGGACGTTCCTGAGTACCGCCATGCCATTTTCGGGTGCGCCATGCCCCGAACCGACCAGGAAGCAGCCATGAAGATCACCCACGTCGAATCGTTCCGGGTCCACGTGCCCGCCGCCGATCCGCCCTTCAAGTGGCGCGATGGCCTGGCGGGCAGCGCACCCGCGGGCGAGGGCGGGATCCTGCGCATCGGCACCGACGCCGGCGTCGAAGGGGTCGCCTTCTTCGCCCGGCCGGGCGCGGCCGTGATGCTCGACGACCTGGTTGAACGCGTCTTCCGCCCGGAACTGCTGGGCCAGGATCCGCTGGCGCGCGAGTGGCTCTGGCACCGCGTCTGGGAGCTCGACCGGATCCACGAACTCCCGTTGCCGACGCTCGGCTTGATCGACGTCGCCCTGTGGGATCTGGCCGGACGCCTGCAGAACCTCCCGACCTGGCAGGTGCTCGGCGGATTCCGCACCGAGATACCGGCGTACGCCTCCACGAGCACGTTCGACACGGTGCAGGAGTACCTCGACGTCGCCGACCAGTGCCTCGGCCTCGGCTACGTCGGCGTGAAGCTGCACGCGTGGGGAGACGTCCGGCGCGACGCGGCTCTCATCACGGCGCTGCGTGAGCACGTCGGCCCCGATATCCCGCTCATGTACGACGGGTCGGCCGGATTCGACCTGCCCGACTCGATCTACGTCGGCCGGGCGCTCTCGGACGCGAAGTACCTCTGGTACGAGGAGCCGATGCGCGAGTTCAGCGTCAGCGCCTACCGGCAGCTCGTCAAGCACGTGGACGTGCCGCTGCTGGTGGCCGAGACCTCCGACGGAGCGCACATGAACTCGGCCGACTTCATCGCCGCGGGTGCCGCGACCTTCGGCGTGCGGGCGAGTACCACCCTGCGCGGCGGGATCACCGGAGCGATGCGCACCGCGCACCTCGCGGACTCGTACCGGGTCCGGGCCGAAGTGCACGGGTCAGACATACCGAACCGCCATCTATGCATGGCTATCTCAAACACCACATACTACGAATCGCTGGTGACCTCGAATCCCGTGCTGCGGGAGCGGGCCGTGGACGAACACGGTCTCGTTCACGCGCCGAGCGGACCGGGGATCGCCCTGCCCACCGGGCTCGATTACCCGGCAGCCCTCGCGCCCTACGTCGAGGCGGCCGCCTGAAGACCTCCACCGCGTGCGGGCCCATCGCGGCCCGCGCCCGCTCAGAAAACAACCTCCACCTCCAAGAAGGGCAAGACAATGATGTCTCCACGCACTGCCCGGAGCCGGCGAAGCGGGCGCTCGCTCGCTGCTGCCGCGGCACTCGTCGTCGGCGCGGCGGTCGCGCTGTCCGGGTGTGCCAGCACCGGCACCGGGTCCGCTGATTCCAGTACGCCCAGCGCTTTCAAGCAGGCCGCGCAGGACGACTCCGCGCCGATCACCGTGTGGGCCGACTCCACCCGCCTGCCGGACGTGCAGAAGTATCAGAAGGAACACCCGGACGTGAAGATGAACATCGTCACGTACGACGGCAGCGCGGACGGCTCCACGTATCTGCAGACGAAGGTCCAGCTGTTCGACCGCACCGGCAGCGGCTGGCCCGACGTCGTCTTCGCGTCGCCGACCGATGTGACGTGGGCGAGTGTGCCGACCAACCCGTCCGCGCAGGCGTTCGCGGCGCCGGTGGATCAGCTCGTGCCGTCGTCCACGCTCCAGGGCTTCGCGACGGGTTCGCTCTCGCCCTGCGAGGTGGACGGGCACACCTACTGCCTGCGCAACGACATAGCGCAGGTCGTCACCTGGTACAACAAGAAGCTGATGGACCAGTGGGGGTACAAGGTTCCGACCACCTGGCAGCAGTATCAGGCGCTCGGGGAGAAGGTCGCGGCCCAGCATCCGGGTTACGTGATCGGCGCGGTCGGCGACACCAACTCGCAGGAGTCCTACTTCTGGTCGAGCCAATGCCCCGCGCAGCAGCTCGTGGCGAAGAACACCCTCAAGGTCGACCTGTCCGCGCCGGACTGCACGCGCATGGCGAGCCTGCTCGACCCGCTGATCGCCGACAAGTCCGTGAGCACCCAGGGCTTCTTCACCCAGGGCTTCGACGGTAGCAAGGTGCTGATGGCGGTCGGGCCCTCCTGGTACGGCCAGTACCTGTTCAACTCGGCGTTCAAGACGCCCGCCGGACAGATCGCGGCGGCCGCGCCGCTCAAGTGGGACGGCGAATCGAGCACGTCGACGGGCAACGTCGGCGGAGGGATTTGGATGATCTCCTCCCACAGCAAGAACCTCAAGGCCGCCAGCGCGGTGGTGACCTGGCTGACCACCTCGACCGACAACCTCCAGGACGCTCCGACTTACCCGGCCTACGTCGCCGGCGCGAAGGCGTGGCTGGCCAATCCGGCCAACAAGGACTACTTCGCGGACGACGTCTCCAGCGTCTTCCTCGCCGCGGCCGACGAGGTGTGGACCGGCTGGTCGAACACGAAGTTCAGCGACGCCACCCCGTGGTCGAACGCGGTGCTTCCCGCGCTGACCGCGGGCAAGTCGCTCACCTCGACCCTGCCGGCCTGGCAGACCGCGATCGCGAACCAGGCGAAGTCGGTCGGATACACGGTCGTCACGCAATGACCACGCTCCAGGCACAGCCCCTCGCGGTTTCCGCGAGCGGGTCGGCTCGCCGCCCTGCGCGGCGGCGGGCCGGCCTGGCCGGATATCTGTTCGTCGCCGGATACACGGTGCTGCTGATCGCCTTCGGCGTCTTCCCCACCGGCTACTCGGTCTACCTCGCCGTCACCAATCCCCGTGGCCAGTTCACCGGGCTCGGCCAGTTCACCAAGGTCTTCGCAGACTTCCGCTTCGGCCCGGCGTTCGAGGACATCGCCGTTTACCTGGTGATGTGGCTCTTCCTCGTGGTCGTGCTCACCGTGCTGGTCGCGGTCATCCTGCGCAGCCGCGTGAGCAACAAGGTCTCCTCGGTCCTGCGGTTCCTGTTCTACATTCCCGGCGCCCTCGCCGGCGTCGCCAGCGTGCTGGTGTGGCTGTTCATGCTCGACCCGGCCGTCAGCCCGGCCGCCGGCCTGCTGCGCGCGATGGGCCTGGACAACTTCGACCAGGTGCTCGCGCCCGGGAACCTCCCGGTCATCCTCGTGCTGATCGCGTTCTGGACCGGCGCCGGCGGATGGATCGTGGTGATGTACGGCGCCCTGAACAACATCCCCGACGAGATCCTCGAGGCGGCCCGGATCGACGGCGCGGGACCGTGGAAGGTCGCCTGGTACATCCAGATCCCGATGATCAGCAAGTGGATCGTGTACATGGCGATCCTCGCCTTCGCCGCGGGCACCCAGCTGTTCGTCGAGCCGCAACTGCTGCAGACCGCGAGCCTGAACCGGGTCAGTCCCACGTGGTCGCCCAACGAGCTCGCCTACGTGTTCGCCTTCCAGAACGGGGACTTCAACGGCGCCGCCGCGATCTCGATCGTGCTGCTGGCGATCGGCCTGCTGTGCGCCGGGCTGCTGGTGACCCGGTCCGGCCTGTTCAAACTGGACGATGACTGATGACAACCTCTGCCGCCGACGACGCCCGGACCGGCGCCGCTCGGCACGTCTCCCGCCTGACCTCGACGCTCGTCGTCACGCTGATCGTCGCGGTACTGCTGGTGTTCTTCGTGGTGCCGGTGATCTGGCTGCTGCTGGCGCCGACCAAGACGGCGGGCCAGCTGGTGAGCGGCTTCCCGCTGTCCTTCGGCTCGTTCGGCCAGCTCGGCACCGCGTGGCGGCACCTGACCTCGTTCCAGGGCGGCGCCATCTGGCTGTGGCTGCGCAACTCGGCCGTCTACTCCGGAGGCGCGCTGCTCCTCACGCTCGCCACCAGCGTGCCCGCCGGTTACGCACTGGCGCTGACGAAGTTCCGCGGACGCAGACTCCTGCTGACCGTGACTCTCGTCGTCATGATCATGCCGAGCGCCGCGCTCGTGCTGCCGATCTTCCTGGAGCTCAACCTCTTCCACCTGATCGGCACCGCCTGGTCGATCATCCTGCCCTTCTCGTTCTACCCGTTCGGCGTGTACCTCGTGTACATCTACTTCGCCACGAGCCTGCCCCGCGACATGCTCGCCGCCGCCCGAATCGACGGCGCCAACGAATGGCAGGTCTTCCGCCGGGTCGCGCTCCCACTGGCGCGGCCGGTGATCGGACTCGTCGCGTTCTTCAGCTTCGTCGGCAACTGGAACAACTTCTTCCTGCCCTACCTGGTGCTGCCCTCCAGCCAGCAGTTCCCGATCCAGGTCGGGCTGAACCAGCTGCTGTCGTCGACCCCCTCGTTCAACCCGGTCGCCGGCAAGGGGCTGGACATCACCAGCCCCGAACTGGCGCTGGCGATCATCATCGCGATCCTGCCCGTCCTGGTGCTGTTCCTCTTCTCCCAGCGCGCGCTCGTCTCGGGCATGCTCGCCGGATCGACCAAGGAGTAAGGCCACGGATACCCCGCCCACCGCACTCGTCGACGCGCACGTACACGTCTGGGACACCCGGCAGTTGCGTTACCCCTGGCTCGAACAGCACGACGCGTTGCCGCGCCACGTTCGGCCGATCCATGCAGATGCCGAGGTCGGAGCCGTGTTCGTCCAAGCCGACTGCGTCGCGCAGCAGGGCCTCGCCGAGGTTCGCTACGTCGAGCGCCTCGACTGGCCGCAACTGGCCGGCGTCGTGGCCTTCGCACCGCTCGAACACGGCCCCGCGGTCGAGCCGTTGCTGGCCAAGCTCGCCGAGCATCCCCGGGTCGTCGGCGTCAGGAGGCTGTTGCAAGGGGAACCCGTCGGGTTCGCCACCGGCGCGGGCTTCGGTGCCGGCCTGGCCGCCGCGGCGCGCCGCGGCCTGACGTTCGACGCCACGGTCCGCGCCGACCAGCTCACCGAGCTCGTCGAGCTGGCGCGGGAAGTACCGGAAGCGGTCATCATCCTCGACCACCTCGGGAACCCGCCTTTGCACCACGGCTTGAGCTCGGCGCCCGGACGCCGCTGGCTTGCCGGGATCCGGGCGCTCGCAGCCGAGCCGTCGGTCGTGGTCAAACTCTCGGGCAAGCCCGCCGTGGACCGGCGCGGCCTCCCGTTCGTGCTCGCCGCGCTCGAGGCTTTCGGCGCACGCCGCGCGATGCTCGGCAGCGATCATCCGCTCAGCGTTCCGGCGGACAAGCAGGCCTACGACCGGTGGGTCTGGAGCGCGGACGCGGCCCTGGACCTGAACGATGACGAGCGCGCCGCGGTGCGTCACGGCACTGCGATCAAGACCTACCGACTCAAGGAGCTTCCTTCGTCACCGGCACCGCACTCGGTGTCGACGGAGGGATGAACGGGCTCCGGCTTCCCGCCGGGAGTCCTGCGCACCATCACGAGTTCCACGACCACCTCGACCAATGACGTCTCGGGAGTGAACCATGCGCACAGCACGACCAGCGCGCGCGCTCGCGGCAACCGCCGCGATGCTCGCCGCGTCCCTCGCCGGCCCAGGAATGGCGGCCCACGCAGCAGCGAAAACGTCGACGGCCGTCACCTTCACCGCCGCGCCGACCGGGTCTGGCAACACCTGCTCGACGTCCGTCCCCTGCTCGCTGCAGATGGCGCAGCAGAAGGCGAGGCAGGCGGCAGGCGGCGCGCAAAGCGACATCGTCGTCAATCTGGACGGCGGCACCTACCGGCTCGACCACACCTTCTCCTTCGACGCGGCCAAGGGCGACTCGGCCCCGGCCGGGCACACGCTCACCTACCAGGCCGCTCCCGGTGCGACGCCGGTCATCAGCGGCGGCGAGCAGGTGACCGGCTGGACCCAGGATGCCGGAGGGCTGTGGGAAGCGAAGGTGCCGGCCGGCACCGCCACGCGGCAGCTGTACGTCGACGGCGTGCGCGCGAACATCGCCGCGGGCTCGGTGCCGACGAACCTGACCCAGACCGCCACCGGCTACACCGCCTCGAGCAGTGTGCTGTCCGGTTGGAGCGACATCACCTCGGCGCAGTTCGTCTACAACGTCAGCTGGACCGAGATGATCTGCGGCATCGCCTCGGTCTCCGGTACCGCGATCACGATGCAGGAGCCCTGCTTCCAGAACGCGACCCTCAAGCAGTACGGGGTCAACGCGAGCACGCCGAGCTACATGACGAACGCCATGGAGCTGCTGACCCAGCCCGGGCAGTGGTATCTCAACCAGGGCACGAACACCATCTACTACAAGCCGCGGCCCGGTCAGAACATGGCCACCGCCGACACGGAGATCCCGCGGCTGCAGACGCTCGTGTCCGGCACGGGAACCGAGGCGGACCCGCTGACCGGGCTCGCATTCAAGGGCATCTCGTTCGAATACGGCGGATGGACCGCGCCGAACGGGCCCGACGGCTACGCCGAAGTCCAAGCCGACCTGACCCTCACCGGCAACAAGGCCTACGCCGACCAGGGCACCTGCACCCGCTTCTCCACCACCGACCCGGGCACCTGTCCGTACGGCGCGTGGACGATGACCCCGGGCAACGTCGAGTTCGACCACACCTCGGGCCTGACGATCACCGGCAGCACGTTCGAGCACCTCGGCGCGTCCGGCCTGCAACTCGACCGTGACGTCGACAACTCGACGATCCAGGGCAACGTGTTCACCGACATCTCCGCGAACGGTCTGGAGATCGGCAACGGGACCGACGCCGACCCGAGCGACCTCGCGCTGCTGCCCGCGAACAACACGATCGCGGACAACTGGGTGCACAACATCGCGGTCGACTACGCCGGAGGTGTGGGCATCTTCCAGGGATACACGCGCGACGACGTGATCGAGCACAACCAGATCAACGACGTCCCCTACAGCGGCATCAGCTCCAACTGGGGCTGGGGCCACGGGCCGAGCGAGTCCGCGGGAAACAAGATCCTGAACAACCTGGTCTTCGACTTCCTGCAGCAGCACGGCGACGGCGGCGGCATCTACGTCCTCGGCATCGAGGGCGACTCCCTCGCCGACGGCCTGCTGATCAGCGGCAACGTCGTACGCGACGGCTACAACGGCAACGGCAAGGCGATCTACACCGACGGCGGCAGCCAGTACATCACGATGACCGGCAACGCCATGTTCGGCAACGACACCCCGTCCATGGGCGGAAGCTATGAAGGCCCCGGCACTCCGTACGGAGACTTCCAGTTCACCGGCAACTACGCCGAGAACACCGCGCCGTCCTGGCCCGCGGGCGACCCGACCGACGCGAACATCTCCGACAACACGCAGGTGTCCTCCGACGGCACGGGCGTGCCCGCGTCGCTGATCGCGAATGCCGGACTCGAGTCGCAGTACGCCGCTCTCGCCGCCGCGCCGGTCGGCAGCGCGCCCGCGGCGAACCTCGCCCTCGGCAAGCCCGTCCAGGCGCAGTTCCTCGACGGCAGCACCGCGCAGTTGCAGTCCTACTCGCAACTGTCCTACGCAACGGACGGGGACCCGAACACGTACATCCAGGCCAGCGGCCAGTTCCGCTGGCAACTCGTGGTCGACCTCCAGCAGGAGACGACCCTCGGCTCGATGACGATCGGGATGCCGCAGCCGCACTTCGCCACCGACTTCCACGTCGACACCTCCGCCGACGGAAGCACATGGACCACGGTCGACACGGTGCACGGGAGCGGGTGGGGAACGATCCCGGTGTTCTTCGCGACGCCGATCACCGTGCGCTACCTCCGGATCGTCGCCGACAAGCCGGACGACTGGGGTCAGCGCGGAGACCAGATGGCCATCAGCGAGGTCGGCGCCTACGCCCCGACGAGCTGCAGCCAGCCCGACCTCGCGCTCAACAAGCCCGCCCAGGCGCTGTTCATGGACGGCTCCCAGGCACTGATGCAGCCGAACTCCCTTCCCTCCTACGCCGACGACGGCAACGCGGCCACGTTCGCGCAAGCCACCAACCAGTACCGGTGGATATCGCAGATCGACCTGCAGAAGCCCCAGACGCTCAACCTGCTGACGGTCACCCAGCCCGACAGCGCCTACGCGACCGCGTTCCACATCGAGGTGTCCCTCGATGGATTCACCTACTACACGGTCGCCCGGCGCACCGATGCCGGCGGCGGAATCACGGGCATCCAGCTCGCCTCGCCGGTGCTGGCCAGGTACATCCGTGTCGTGGCCGACTGTCCGAACGACGGCGGGCAGACCGGAGGGCAGATGGCCATCGGCGAGCTCGCCGCTTACAGCCTGAGGTAGCCGGATCCCGCGGCCCCTTCCCGCCAACTGGCGAACCACGCGCGGGCCCGCCGGATCGCTCCGGCGGGCCCCATCGTCCGAGAAAAGGTTGGCGAGACATGCTGGAAACGCTCTGACCTGGCTGATGCGCTGTCCGACGTGCCGACGTGCCGACGTGCCGACGTGCCGACGTGCCGACGTGCCGACGTGCCGACGCGCGAGGCTCGAATGCGTCTCGCATCGGCCAACGCGAAAGAGGTCACCCCATACCTCCCTGAGGACTCATCAGCGACCAGAGGTATTTCCGGCGCTGTGTCGTCGAGACGATTGAGGACTGGAGACTTCCAGCGGTCATTGTGCTTCAGGGCCAGCGGCATCTGGTTAGATTTCTGCCTGCGATCGAGGATGGTCGCATCGGGTGTTCCGCAGGGAAGCGTCACTCCCGGGTTGTAGCCCTCGGGGGCATCGTAGGCTGCTGCCGCAGCAGACCGTCACCGTCACCTGAGTCTGCGCGGTGTGCGTGCAATCCTGGCCGTCGCCACCGCGGGTGTGGATCTCCGACCGTGTGCCGAGTGTGGCCGAGCCGCTCCTCGCATCGAGGTTCTCGGGGTTCTAGTCCTCGTCGCGTAGGTCGTCCGTGAGAATTCACTAACCGCGTCTTGTTCCGGATGACGTTGTCCGGTAACCACTGCGGGCTGGAGTGGTCCCCACACGGAGAGTCGGGGCGTCAAGACCTCGGCGCCCGGCATGGAGGATCGTCATGCCCGAGATGTGGTTCAACGTACGCTGGCCCGACGGAGTGGCGCAGCGCTGCTACTCGCCCTCAACGGTAGTCGCGGAGTATTTCACCGCGGGTACGGCCTATGAACTCGCTGATTTCGTGGAGCGGAGTCGCACCGCGCTCGGCATCGCCGGGGAGCGGGTGCGGGAGAGGTTCGGCTTCTACTGCACCGGCGCCTCAGCGCAGCTCGCGCAGATCGAGCAGGCCGCGACCGCGTACGCCGCCGTCGCCGGAGCGAAAGTCACGGTGGAGTCCGTGACCGGCGTGGACGGGGGCTCGCGATGACGACGTCGATGTCGCTCGCCGGCACGCGCTATCCGGTGGCCGTGGTCGGCGGCGGCCAGGCGGGGCTCTCGATCAGCTACTGCCTGCGCCAGCGCGGAATCGATCACGTCGTGGTCGAGGCGAACGCGGTGGGGCACGAGTGGCGCAATCGGCGTTGGGACTCGTTCTGCCTGGTCACGCCGAACTGGCAGTGCAAGCTGCCCGGCTATCCGTACCAGGGCACTGATCCGAATGGATTCATGGTCCGGGACGAGATCATCGGTTACCTCCAGGACTACGCGGCGTTCTTCCGGCCGCCGCTGGTCGAAGGGGTTCGCGTCGAGCGGGTACGTCGAGGAGCCGACGGCGTCTTCGAGCTCTCGACGAGCGCGGGGACCTTCGCCGCGGACCAGGTCGTGGTGGCGACCGGGCCGTATCACACCCCTTCCGTGCCCGCCCTCGCGCAGCGGCTGCCGGACGGCGTCGAGCAGGTCCACTCCGCCGGGTACCGCAATCCGGATCAGCTTCCGCGGGGCGCGGTCCTGGTGGTGGGCACCGGTCAGTCCGGCTGCCAGATCGCCGAGGATCTTCATCTCGCGGGCCGCCGGGTGCATCTGGCCGTGGGCAGCGCGCCGCGCGTCGCGCGCTTCTACCGGGGTCGGGACTGCGTGGCGTGGCTGGATGAGATGGGGCACTACGCGAAGGGCATCGACGCGTTCGGCGACGCGGACGCGGTGCGGATGCGGGTGAACCACTACGTCACCGGTCGCGACGGCGGCCGTGACATCGATCTGCGGGCGTTCGCGCGTGACGGGATGCGGCTGTACGGGCGGCTCACCGGGATCGACGGCCCGCGGCTGGAGTTCGCCGACGACCTGAAGGTGAACCTCGACCACGCGGACGCGGTGGCCGAGGGCATCAAGGACGCGATCGACGCGCACATCGCGGCGAACGGGATCGAGGCTCCGGCCGAGGCGCGGTACGTGCCGGTGTGGGAGCCGGCCGCGCAGGCGGGCGAACTGGACCTGATGGAGGCCGGGATCACCTCGGTCGTGTGGTCGACCGGGTTCCGCCGGGACCACCGGTGGATCGAGATCCCCGCGTTCGACGGCCGCGGTTATCCGATGCACTGGCGCGGCGCGACCAGCTGTCCGGGGCTGTACTTCCTGGGCCTGCCGTGGCAGTACAGCTGGGGTTCCGGCCGCTTCGAGGCCGTGGGCCGGGACGCGGAGTTCCTCGCGGCCCACATCGACGCGGGACGGCGGCTGGCCGACGTGTGCGGTACGCTCACCGGCGCGCCGACGTCCGTCGCCTCGGCGATTCCGGTCGGGTGACGGTCATGGTCTACGACGCTCACCGGCACATCGGAGTACTGCCCGCGTACCCCTTCTACGGCGGCCCGCCGGTCAATCCGGACATCACCGCCCGCGCGACCGTCAAGCAGCTGATAGCGGATCTCGACCGTGAGGGCACCGAGCGGGCCCTGGTGATCCCGAACTACGGCGTGCCGGATCCGGCGATCGCGTTCTCCTTCAACGAACTCGCGGTCGAGGCGGCGCAGAGCGACGACCGGATCCGGGCCGGACTGTGGGTCTCCCCGCGCCCGCAGGACGCCGAGCGCACCGAGCAGGCCCTCGTGCTCGCCGGGGAGGACGGTGTACGTGCCCTGAAACTGAGCTTCCTACTCGGCGGCCGGGCCACGGACCCCGACTGCCGCCCTCAGCTGGACCGGATCTTCGCGCAGGCGGAACGGCACGGCCTGGTCGTGCACGTGCACACCTCGCCCGGAGCCGCCTCGGACATCGACGAGGTCGGCAACCTGGTCGAGTGGTACGCCGACCGCGTCCCGGTCCACCTGGTGCACTTCGGCGGCGGGATGAGCGGCCACATCAAGCTCGTCGGCTCGCGCTTCTTCGACTGGATCGAGCGCGGCAAACGGGTGTACACGGACCTGTCCTGGGCCATCGGCTTCGCCCCCGCGTGGCTGGCCCGGGAGATCGGGCGGCGCGGTATCGGCCACGACCGGGTGCTGTTCGCCAGCGACCAGCCGTGGGGCGACTTCGCGGGCGAGTTCTCGAAGCTGGCCGAGGCGACCGGTGGAGGCGAACTGGCGGAACTGGTCTTCCGGGACACCTTCGCCGCCCTCTACGACCAACCGACCCCATCCAACCCCTGATTCCCCTCATACCAAGGAGCAGACGCATGACCGTCGAACTGTCCGACATCGAGCAGAAGTCGCTCAACGAGATCCCGCACCCCTCGCTGCCCGAGGGCTCGAGCATCTACGGCTCGACCAAGGTCTTCCCCGACTACCAGGCCGAGGACGGCGAGACCTACTTCACCCTCGTGCACGGCATCGCACACGAGTCCTCCGTCAGTTTCGTCGCCGTGCTGCAGGCCACCAGGGCGCTGCGCAAGGGCTTCGAGTCGGCCATCTACTTCTACGGCCCGGGCTCGCTCAACTGCCTGGCCACGCGCGGTTTTCCGACCACCGGAAACTCGGCCTTCCCCGGCGAGCACAACATCAACAACCAGCTCAAGACCTTCATCGCCGAGGGCGGCAAGGTCTACTGCTGCCGGTTCGGTCTGTCGCTGCACGGCGCCCGCGAGGAGGACCTGATCGAGGGCGTCATCCCGACGCACCCGCTGGACGTGCAGGACGCGATCATCCACTACGCGCGCAAGGGCGCGATCATCAACTCCACCTACCAGCTGTAAAGGGGATCGACGTGAGCGTTGGCACCGAGTCCTCGCATGCAGTGGACGTACGCATCCTGACCAGGGCCGAACTCGCGCTGCGCGGCGTGCGTGTCGAGGCCCCGGTGCGGCGGCCGGACGGAGCAGGTCCGAGCGACGACGGCCACGTGCTGGTCGACGGTGCCAACGCCGCGTTGCCCACCAATCCGCAGAGCCCTTATTCGGTGCGCGAGGGCAGGGTGTGGCTCGGCGACGAGGACACCGGGCTCACACTGACCCCGGTCGCTCGGCCGCGCTTCTACGACCTGGCCACGGCGGACGGCGTCCCCTACGAGCACATCGCGCGGCTGCACGGCGCGGACGTGCTGGCCACCACCGTCGTACAGACCTGCATCCGCTATGCCGAAGCGGACCGCTGCCGGTTCTGCACCATCGAGGAGTCGCTGCGCGCCGGGGCCACCGTAGCGGCGAAGACCCCGGCGCAGCTCGCGGAGGTCGCCGAGGCCGCCGTCCGGCTCGACGGCATCAAACAGATGGTGATGACCACCGGCACCACGACCGGTCCGGACCGCGGCGCCCGCGCCCTCGCACGATCGGTGCGCGCCGTGCTGGAAGCCGTTCCCGGCCTGCCGATCCAGGTGCAGTGCGAGCCGCCCGGCGACCTCGCGTGGATCAGAACCCTGTATGAGGCGGGCGCGGCCTCGATCGGCATCCACGTCGAAGCGCTCGACGAGGACGTGCGCCGCCGCTGGATGCCCGGCAAGTCCACCGTCCCGCCGGCCGAATACGAGGCCGCCTGGGACGAGTCCGTGCGCGTGTTCGGCCGCAACCGGGTCTCGACCTACCTGCTGGTCGGTCTCGGCGAGAACCCCGATGAGCTGATCGACGGCGCCGCTCGGTTGATCGAGCGGGGCGTGTACCCGTTCGTGGTCCCCTTCCGTCCGATGAGCGGCACGCTCGCCGCGCGCGACGGAGTTCCCGCGCCGAATGCCGAACTCCTGAGGTATGTGACCGAGGGTGTGGCGGCGAGGCTGCGCGCGGCCGGGATGACGGGTGCGGACCAGAAGGCCGGTTGCGCCGCGTGCGGAGCGTGCAGCGTGCTGCAGACGGCTGGAGGCTGAGCGCATGCAGGACATCCTCGCGCTCCTCGGCGATCGCAGTACCCTGGCACGTATTCCGGAGATCCGGATCGAGCAGGCCGAGGACCAGGCGCAGATCGCCGCCTATCGCCGACTTCGGCGCGACGTGTTCGTCCACGAGCAGGCTCTCTTCGCCGGCAGCGATATGGACTCACGCGACGTCGACGAACGCACCGTCGTCCTGGTCGCCAGGACGGCGGACGGTACGGTTGTCGGCGGGGTGCGCCTCGGCCCGGTCGACGACGGCCCCGATATCGGCTGGTGGCAGGGCGGACGCCTCGTCGTCGCGCCGGACGCCCGGAGTGTGCGAAACGTGGGCGCCGCATTGGTCCGTGCCGCGTGCGCGCGAGCCGAGGGTGAAGGCGTGCTGCGCTTCGAGGCGAGTGTGCAGGCGCGCAACGAGGTCTTCTTCGCGCGGCTCGGCTGGCAGCGCGTGCGCAGGACCGTCGTCGCCGACTCGCCGCACGTGCTGATGCGCTGGCCGATCGGACGGATCAGAGCCCTGGCGAGCGCCACCAAGGCACCGCTCGGCACGCTGCTCGCGGGCTTGAATCCGGGCGGCACCGGATTCGTCGGCGATGACGGCGCGCCGGTCCCGGGCACCGAGGTGATCGCCGCGTGCGACGCCATCATCCCGTCGATGGTCGAGCGCGATCCCGGGTGGGCGGGCTGGTGCGCGGTCCTGGTGAACGTGAACGACCTGTCCGCGATGGGCGCGACGCCGCTGGGCCTGCTCGACGCGCTCGGCGCCAAGGACGCCGCGCACGCCGCGAAGGTGCTCGACGGCCTGCGCCGGGCATCGCAGGCATATGACATCCCCGTGCTCGGGGGACACACCCAGTTCGGCGTCCCGGCCGCGCTGTCGGTGACCGCGCTCGGCCGCGCCGCGCATCCCGTGCCGGGCGGCGGCGGACGTCCCGGCCACACTGTACGGCTGACCGCCGACCTCGGCGGCGGCTGGCGTCCCGGCTATCACGGCCGCCAGTGGGATTCGACCTCGTGGAGGACGCCCGATGATCTCAGGACGATGATCGGCGCGGTCGCCGCCGCCCGTCCGGCCGCCGCCAAGGACGTGTCGATGGCCGGGATCGCCGGGACCCTCGGCATGCTGGCCGAGGCGAGCGGCTGCCGCGCCGTGCTCGACGTGGCCGCCGTTCCCCGGCCGTCCGAAGCGTCGGCGGGGGACTGGCTTACCTGCTTTCCCGGCTACGCGATGCTGACCGCCGACGCCGCGGACGCACCGCCGCTGCCCGCCGGACCGGCCGTCGGCGCCGTGTGCGGAGAACTGACGACCGGTCAGGGTGTCGGGCTGCGCTGGCCCGACGGAGAGACCACCGAAGCTGTCGCCGCCACGGTGACCGGAATGGGAGCAGCATCATGACCGCCCTGCGCATGGCGGCCGTCGCCGCCGAGTTCGGCCGCGACCTCGAGGAGGACTTCGCCACCGCCGAGCGCCTGATCAAGCAGGCCCGCGCGGACGACGTGCGGCTGCTCGCCCTGCCCGAGGCCTGTCTCGGCGGCTACCTGCTCAGCCTCGACGATGACGCCGACCTCGACGCCGGACCGCCCGCGCTCTCCCTGGACGGCCCGGAGATCGCCCGCCTCGCCGCACTGGCCCAGGACATGGTCGTCGTCGCCGGCTACTGCGAGGACGCGGGCGACGCGCGCTACAACTCCGTGGCCTGCGTCACCGGCGACGGAGTCCTGGGCAACCACCGCAAGGTACACCAGCCGCTGAGCGAGGACGCCTCGTACGCCTCCGGGGACCGTTTCCACGCCTTCGACACCCCGGTCGGCCGCGTCGGCATGATGATCTGCTACGACAAGGCCTTCCCCGAGTCCGCCCGCGCCCTCGCGCTGGACGGCGCCGAGATCGGTGTGTGCGTCTCGGCCTGGCCGGGCGCCCGCACCAATGCCGTCGCGGACCTCGAACAGGACCGGTGGAAGCGCCGCTTCGACCTGTTCGACCGGGCCCGCGCGCTGGAGAACCAGATCGTGTGGCTCTCGGCGAACCAGTCGGGCACCTTCGGGTCGCTACGCTTCGTCGGCAGCGCCAAGGTGGTCGATCCCGGCGGCGAGATCCTCGCCGACACGGGAGTCGGCGGCGGGATCGCCGTCGCCGAGATCGACGTGCCGCAGGCTCTCGCGACCGCCCGCCGGTCGATGGGGCACCTGCGCGACCGGCGCCCGGAAACCTACGGCGTACCCCTGGGAGCAGCGAGCAGATGAGTACGGTCAGGATCGCGGCCGCGTCCGCACATTTCGGCCGCGACCTGGAATTCGATCTGGCGAGGATCGCAAAGCTGATCGGTGACGCCCGCGCGGAGGGCGCCGGGCTGCTCGTCCTGCCGGACGCCGCGCTCGGCGGCTACCTCGCCGACCTGCGCCACCCCGACCCCGACGCGCTGCCCCCGGCGCTGGGGCCGGACGACCCGCTGATCGGCAGGGTCGCCGCGCTCGCCGCCGAGATGGTCGTCTGCCTCGGGTACTGCGAGGACGCCGGCGACGTCCGCTACAACGCGGCGGTGTGCGTCACCGGCGACGGAGTGCTCGGCCGCCACCGCAAGGTCCACCTGCCGGTAGGCGAGACGGCCGCGTACGCGGCGGGCGACCGGTTCGACGCCTTCGACACCCCGGTCGGCCGCGTCGGCATGCTGATCGACTACGACAAGACCTTCCCCGAATCCGCACGCTCCCTCGCCCTGGACGGCGCCGAGATCCTCGCCTGCCTGTGCGCCTGGCCCACCAGCATCACCAACCGCGCCCCGCGGATGGCCCAGGACCGCCAGGCCAGGCTCTTCGATCTCTACGACCAGTCCCGTGCCGCTGAGAACCAGGTGGTACTCGCCTCCGCCAACCAGACCGGCGCCATGGGCGGCATGCGCTTCCTCGGCCAGGCCAAGGTCGTCGGCCCCGGCGGCGACATCCTCGCCCGCACCTGGGCCAAGGCCGGACTCGCCGTCGCCGAGGTCGATGTCGCCGACGAGATCAAACGCGCCCGCCACGTCCTGCACCACCTGAACGAACGCAGACCCGACGTCTACCGGGAGCAGCCCTCGTGAGAATCGCGCTGCTGAGCTACTCCACAAAGCCGCGCGGCGGCGTCGTGCACACCCTCGCCCTCGCCGAGGCCCTCGCCGCGCTCGGCGAGGACGTCACCGTCTGGACACTGGGACGCGGCGGCGACCAGGCGTTCTTCCGTCCCGTCGATCCGGCCGTGCACCTCTCGGTGGTCCCGCTCCCCGACGGCCCGGACGGCGAGGGCGTCGGCGAACGCATCCTGCGCTCCATCAGCACCCTGCGCGACGCCTTCGCCTCGCGCGCGGCCGAGTACGACATCGTGCACGCGCAGGACTGCATCAGCGCCAACGCGGTCATGCCGAGCGGCCGCTGTGTCCGCACCGTCCACCACCTCGACCACTTCACCACCCCCGAACTCGCCGCCTGCCACGAACGCGCCATCACCGACCCCTACGCACACATCTGCGTGTCAGCCGCCGTCGCCGCGGAACTCGACGAAGGCTGGGGCATCAAGGCCGAGGTCATCCCCAACGGCGTCGCCCACGAACGCTTCGCCGCCGCCGCGGCCGACAAGGCGGGCCAGGACCGTTGGCGCGAACGGCTCGGCCGCTACGTGCTCACCGTCGGCGGCATCGAGCCCCGCAAAGGCTCCATCGACCTGCTCGAAGCGTTCGCCCTGCTCCGCGAACGCCGGCCGGGGCACCGCCTCGTCATCGCCGGCGGCGAAACCCTCTTCGACTACCGCGACTACCGCGCCCGCTGGGACGAGCGCGCCGCCGAACTCGGCATCGAACCCGCCGTCCTCGGCCCGGTCCCCGACGACGAACTCCCGGCCCTCGTCGCGGCCGCCGACGCCTTCGCCTTCCCCTCCGTCAAGGAAGGCTTCGGGCTGGCCGCCATGGAAGCCCTCGCCGCGAACGTCCCCCTGGTCGTACGCGACCTGCCCGTGCTGCGCGAAGTCTTCGGCCCGGCGGCCCGGTTCGCCACCACCCCGGCCGACCTCGCCACCGAACTCGACCACGCCCTCGGCGCCGAGGACCCTGCCCGGCGTCTCACCGGACGTCAACTCGCCGCCCGCCACACCTGGACCGCGGCCGCCCGACGCCACCTGGATTTCTACCATTCCATCAGCTGAAGGAACGCAGCCCTTCACACACCACGCGCTACACCACCAGACGGGACGTCGTCAGAACGGGGGCGGGGCGGGGGAGGCGGGATCGGGGGATCCGAGGTCCAAGTGCGCGAAGTGCCCCTTGGCGAGGCACGGGGCCTCGCATCCCACACAGCGGTAGGCCATCCGTCCTAGCCGGTCGGCGCTGCTGCTTCAGTCGAACGGGCTCCTGCTCGGACTCAGCGGTCATGGCTCGGTTCCCCTTCTCCAGATCGTGGCGGCCCCGGGCGGGGCCTCGGCATCGCGGCAGGCCATCAGACCCGAGCAGATCCCGAAGTCGTAGACGGCGGCGGCGAGGCGGCAGCAGCGGCGGAAGGCGGCAGCGTCGTCGCCGGCCAGGGCGTCGAAGCACCACGCTTCGGCGGCCGGAAGGGTGCGGGCCAGGACCCAGGAGAGATCGTCCACCGGGAGCGACTCCGCCTCACGGCGCAGCATCGCCACGATCTGCTCGGTCGCCGAGCAGTGCGGTGCTTCACGTTGCACCCAGTCCAGGAGCAGCAACATCTCGCCGCGCAGGTACTCCATGGTCATCGCGCTTCGCCGACCTTCCGCAAGCAAGCTCAGCGTATCTTCACCCACACAGGCTGTCAGGACCTGTGGGCTGCTGGGCCGGGCCCGCTGCCCCCGGGTCGGCGAGGCCGGCGGCACTGGTCGGGCTGAACTACTGGTGGGGCCGCGTAGCGCCGGGCCGAGAAGGCGCCCGCGCGTGTGCTGGTGCGCCCCGGCAGGCGCGGCCAGCCACATGACCGGGAACCCGGCGGCCTCAACCTCAGTCGTCGGTGCGCGGACCCGGCGCGTACCACTCACCGTGCCACGCCCCAGTAGGGCCGGCGACAACCCCGCTTGCTCCGTGCGAAGCTCCTCGCCGCGGCTGCCAACGGCAGATCGCACCGTGTCCGCGCCGGTCGCTTATAAGCGAAATTGCAGAACTCCATAACTTTTGCATCCGGGCGTTCTAGGCTGGTGGCGTGAACCCGCATGCCCAGACGCGCAGAGTGACTCCCTCGACCGGAGACGCGGTGGCTCGGGTCGATGACGAGTTGCGGCGGCTGCGTGTCGAGATGAAAGCCTGCCGGGCGCGCGGCGAGCATGTCGTGGCGCAGCGGCTGGCCGAGGTGATCGACGGTTGGCTCGAGCAGCGCCGCAGGCTGACGAGCACCCGACGCCGGGGCGAGTTGCCGCACCCGGTCTTCATCGTCGGCGCGACCCGCGGGTCTGCCGACACCCGGCCCCATGAGTCCTTGGCGCATGAGGCGGGGCGGGCCCACGCGTTGATCGCCGAGGTGGTGCGCGAGCGGCTGGCGGCCTGCACCGACGTGCGGGTGCGCTTGGCGACCATTCCAACGGGTGTGAACAAATCGGTGATCGCGCAGGTCAACGCCATATCGCAGGGCCGCCGCATCCGTATCCAGGCCGCGGCGCTGAGCCTTCGCGCCGTCCTAGATGTGCTCATGGCCGTCGCCGAGGCGCGGGTGAGCGATGGGAACAGAGCGTGGAGCCCGCGGCCGAATCCAGACCCGGCCCGCGCCCGCGCCCTGGCCCCGCCGGTGATCTGGCGCAACGACGGAGAGATCGCCCGCGTCAAGACTGTGACCCCGGCCGTGTGACGCTCGATCCGCGCCGCGCGCCGTGGCTGACCGCGGCCGAGGCCACTGCGCACCTGCGCGCGACAGGGCGTCCGTTCCTGTTCTTCGCCGACCCGGACTCCGGGCGCGGCCGCCTTCTGTACCGCCGCTACGACGGCCACTACACGCTCTTGACCCCGAGCGGCGACGTAGCCTGAGGTCGACCGCGCGCCTCGTGGTGCCGGTGCTGCGGAGAACCCTGCCTACGGCCGGTTCGGGCCTCGACCAGATCCTGATCGCGGGGAGAGCCACGGATCGAAGGCCGCGCCAGTCAGAGAGCTGGAACGCTAGGCCACGCCGATCAGCGGGGTGCGTGTCTGCGCGGCCACCTCGTGCGTGGGGTGGCCATCGCCCATCATCAGCATGCGCACGTCGCGTGCCGCATGGGCAGGGTGCATGCCGGTTTCACCATGCAGTGCGCACATCGAGGCGGGGACATTCGGAGGCCGGGATCCAACCCTGAGTACGACTTCGTTGCGGTAGGAACCCGGGCCTGCGCGCTCGACGTGTGCGGCGGGGCAGCCGCGCCCTCGAGCCCGGCTGCGGTCATACCGATCACGCACCGCGCTGTTCGGGTCCGGACGCGTGCTGCGCCGGTTCCGCAGTGAGTCGGAATCCGGTGACGATGTCGGGGCGGATGCGTACGGCCTGGTCCATGGCCTGCTCGACCCAGGGTTCGAGCATGGCCTGATAGAGCGCGAGCTGGTCGGGGTCCTTGACCAGACGTGCGTAGCCGGTGACGATGACGCTCCAACCGAGGTGGGTGTCCGGGTCGATCTGCTCGGCCTCGTAGGCGACCACGACTCCGCCGGTGCCGCCGTGGGCGGTGTGGTTGGTCAGCGCGGCGCCGTGGTGGGTACGGATGACGATGTGCCCGTCGGCATCGAGGAAGTGGTTGACCGGGCGGATGGTGGGCAGCGCGTCCTGGGTGAACACGATCCGGCCGAGTGAGACGCCACCGAGTAGCCGCATCGCCTCGACCCTGGTCAGCTCGGTCATGCGCCGGGCCGTCGGGGTGGCGGCGTGAACCTGGTCCATGACGTGCCGCCGGATGCTCTCGTCGCTCATCGCGAGCCCTCCACGAGTCCGAAGCCGCCCGTGTAGCGGGGGTAGAGCAGCGCGCCGCGCCGGGCGGCTCGGTCGGTGAAGAACAGGAACGGCTCCGTGCCCTCGGCCAGGCGCGCGCAGGCGGCCTCGAGGTTCAGCGACGGTGCCGGGTGTGGACTGGTGGCCAGCGCACCGCGGGAAAGGGTTTCCGGGGCCGCCGGGCCGGTGCGGGCCAGCCGGTAGCCTCCGGGCCCGCCGCGGTAGACGACCGCGTCCAGACCGCACGTGGCGTCGGTGAACAGGTACGCCGGATAGTCCCGTGCGTCGAGGTGCGCGACTGCCTCCGCCGGGCTCATGACGGCCGGTGGCACGCTCTTGCGCCGCCTGAGGCGTGGCGCGGGGCCCGGATCCGGGGTGGGAGGTGCCAGGGGGTCGGGCCACGGACGCGGGCTCCAGCCGCGGGAGTAGAGCGCGACCTGTCGGGCCAGGCGCTCGACCAGGCGCAGTCCGACCTCCTCGGGGTGCAGGTCGGCGCTCTGGACGCGCAGGGCGCGACCGAAGCAGACGAGGTTGACCTGCCCGACCGTCAGTGACCCCGGCGCCGACTCCAGGCGCACGCGCACGCCGGTGACCTCGCCGCCGGCCGCGGCGATCACGCCGGTGACCCAGTCGGTGATCTGATCGCGGGCGGCCGCGCCGAATGTGTCCCCCGTGATCGCCACCGCCCCTGTGGCGCGCAACAATCATGTCACGCACGACCTCCTTCAACGTTCGTGATGCTCTCAACCCGCCCCGCCGCGCGCCAGACCCTGTGGTCCGGTCGGTCTCGGGACCAAAGACCCTGGTATCCGGGCACGATCACCGGATGGGGGCAATGCGCATTCCGGTCACCGCGTGCGGCACGAGATTAAAGGTCGTTTCCGGCGTAGGAGAGGTTGAAGCTCTTGTTGGCCAGCGGGAAGTCGGGCACGATCGCGCCGGTCAGCGCTACGGGCAGGGCGGGCCAGTTGAAGAAGGACGGGTCGACGACCTTCACGCGGTCCAGGCGGCCGTCGGGGGCGATCTCGGCGCGGTGCACGATGGTGCCGCGCCAGCCTTCCGCGATGCCGATACCGCTGCGTGCCCGCCCGTCTGGCTGTGTCGGTGAGTCCTGACAGCGTTTGTTCGTCAGTAGCGACAGCACCGTCGGCTTCGGGGTGAACGTGTTCGCGAGTTTTGACGACGCTCGGCCCCTTGCGGGTGGCAGCATGGGTGTGCTTGCCGGATTCAGGGGGCGACGATGGTGTCGAGCTCCAAGGTCGAGTTGTATGCGGCGATCCGCCGTGATGTGCATGGTGGGATGTCGATCCGCGCTGTCGAGCGCAAGTACGGCGTCGGGTACCGCACGATCCGCAAGGCACTGGCTTCGGTGTGGCCGGAACCGCGTAAGGAACTGCCTCGGCGAAGGACCCGGCTGGATCCGTACCACGACGTGATCGACGCGTGGCTGCGGGCGGATCTCGATGCTCCGCGAAAGCAGCGGCATACCACCAAGCGCATCTTCGATCGGCTGGTGGCCGAGCACGGCGCGGTCGAGCTGTCTTACGGGATCGTCCGCAGATACGTTGCCGAGCGGCGTGTGCAGATCCGGATCGAGGCAGGTCGGGGGCCGGAGGAGTCGTTCGTGCCGCAAAGCTACCGGCCCGGGATCGAGGCGGAGGTCGACTTCGGGGACGTGACCGTGCGCCTGGCCAGGGTGCAGGTGGTGTGCTACCTGTTCTCCCTCCGGCTGTCGTACTCGGGCAAAGCCGTGCACCGGGTCTTTCACCGCACTACTGACCTGGCAGTTTGAACGGACTGTCGGTCAACACAGAGGCTGGCTGGGGTTCGGGGTCATGTTCCGCTCTGAGCAGATTGAACTCCCGGCGAAGGTGGGCGAGGCATCGGGCCCTGATCGGCCCTAGGCTGCCGACAGGGATGCCCAGTGCGGCGGAAAGCTCCTGGTAGGTGTCTGCCGAGCCGAGGGCGACTGTCCCGAGCACTTTCTGACAGCGCGGGCTAAGGCGCCGCATGGCCTCCATCACCATCGCTTTCTCCTCTAGGGCAAGAACTGCCAGCTCAGGGGTGTCCGAATCGGCGCTGCCGCCGGCCAGTTCGAGTTCGTGAAGTCCATCGGGGACTTGCCTATGCGCGGCATGCAGCCACTGGATCGATTCTCGACGAGCGGTCGTAACGAGCCATAGCGCGAGATCCGTGGTCTCTGTGATCCGCGCGAGGTTCTCGATCAAGCGCAGCCACACGATCTGGCTGACGTCGGCTGCATCAACAGGATTGAGGCGGAAGCTCCGGATCACCGACCACACGACGTTGTGGTACTGGACGACCACGGCATCGAGCGCTTCGGGGTCGCCGGTGTTGAGACCGCGGATGAGATCAAGAGCGTCAGCGCTTCTACGCTCGGCCTCAGCTTCGACGGCGGCCAAGCCTGCTTCGAAGTCGATGTGGTCGTTCAACGATTGCTCGATGCCGCGATCGACGCGGGTGAGCAGTTCATCGAGTTGATCGTCGGTGGCGTCAGTCTGTGGCGCATCGGTACCGGAGGGATCAACGCTCATGCCGCTCCTCCTTCGCCAAGTCCCAAGAGGTTCTTCAGTTTCTTGCGGGCCTGGAGCAGGCTTGCGCGGACGGTCTCGGAGGAGAGACCGATGTGCTGTGCGATCTCCGCTGGCGAATAGCCGTCATAGCACCACGCGATCACCTGGCGCTGCCTCTGCGGCAGTTGGCTGATCGCGTGGTAGACCATCTTCTCCTCATCCTTAAGCTCGACGTTGTCGGTCACAGGCCTGGGCAGCCAGTCGCCCTTCACTGCCAGAATCGGAGCCTTTCCGTCTCGTTTACGGGTGTTGATCCACAGGTTCTGCGCCACGGTCCGGATCCAGGCGCGCGGCTGGTAGATCCTGCGTTGGTGCGTATACAGGCGTACGAAGGTCTCCTGCGCGATGTCGTTGGCTTCCTCCCAGGTTGCGCCCTGCTTGTAGAGGAAGCGGATAAGCACTGGCAACTGTTCGCGATAGAAGGGTGCGAACTCGCAACGCCTGAGCTCGGGTTCTGGAGGTAAGCCGTCGGCGGACTCACTCACGAATCACCTTCCGAGACGTCGGACGTCATGGCGCTTCCTCGTGAGGCGCAGCCAGGTTGGGTGATCGTGAGCGTGGCGCCATCCGGATGCGACTGGGTTATTGTCGCACCTGCAGGTATAGCTTCAAGGAGGGTTACGAGGGTTGCGCGATGTTCGTGCTCGAATGCTATACGCGCGCGGATGCGTAACTGCACGTCGACGAGCCGGATTAGCCAGCGTCCTGTGGCCACTGACATGGTCGCCACTGCGCCCGCTGTGGTGAGCTCCACTGCAAGACTGCCCTCCTGGTCGTCGGCTCTCGGCCGAGGGTTCTTGTCTCTAAGAGCAATGAGATACGTGGAGCGTGAAAACGCCAGGTCAGGCGAGCGTCTGGTCGCCAGGGTCTCCTTGTTGGGCAAGTTCGCGCAGGCGTTCAACTTGCTGCTTCTTCGCCGCGATATGGCGCAGGCTCTCCTCGAGCGCGGCGACCTCGCCGAGCCATTTCATCTGGTGCGCCTCGGCCAGGCGCTCGCGGGTGTTGGCCTCGACGGCCAGTAACCGGGGCACCTGACCGAGTTCCAGGCGCAGCGTCGGGCAGCGGATGCAGGCGTGTTCGTGCAGACAGGGGTGCCGTAGGGTCGATCGCAGGTACCGAGGGCGACCTTGCGCAGTTGGAAGTGGTCGCGGAACTCGGTCCATTCCGCATCGGTGGGTTCGCGGTACTCCTCGCCTGGCCGGTGGGCTCGGCGGTTGTCGATGAACTGCTGGTAGTGGCTGATGACTTGCTCGGGGTAGACCGCGATGTACCCCTGGGTGACGTTGAGGTCGAGGTGGCCGAGGAGCTTGGCGGCGATGTGGATGGGCAGGCCGCCGTTGACGGTCTCGGTTGAGAAGATTCTTCGGAAGTCGTGTGGGGTGAAGCGCAAGGCGGTGCCGTCGAGGTCGACGATGCCGGCCTGCGCGGCCAGCTTCGTGAGCCGTTCGCGGACGTAGCCCGGACCGATCACCTCGAGTCGGCGCATGGTGATGCGCTGGAACAGGTGCGGAAGCGGCGGGCCGAAGACGCGCTCGGTCGGACGCGAGGGGCACGATGGCGTAGATCCAACATGCTCACTTGACAGGGAACATCATCGAGACCGGCACCGACTCCTATCGTCTCGCCCAAACCAGAGCACAGGCCGAACGGCACGCCGGCTGACCATCCTTGCGTACACGGCCGCTGAAGGCCGAGGGCCCCACGGTCGGGCACGGCGTCGCCCGGGCCTCGTTTGCACCGGTTGTGTCTCGATGGCACCAGACATTGGCCGGATGCCCACCGTAATGTCCGAGTTCTGGCACGCTTAATACGCAGCTTTCCCGCATGTGAGCGCCCGGTTCGATCCGCAAGACTAGGAAGCACCCCATGAGAGTTGAGATCAGGGTCTACCTCGCCGACTGCGGCGGCATCGGTTCGCTGGGCGCCTGGCTGGCGGACGTGCCCGATGTCGCCACGACGCCGGTACCCGGCCCGGTGCGCCCCGGCGAGCAGGGCGGAGCATGGGACTTTCTGAGCGTGCTGTGCGGCACCGGGGGCGCGGTCACCCTAGCCGTCAACGCACTGACCACGTGGATCGAATCGAAAGCGACCCATGCCCGGGTCAAGATCGGTGAAGTCGAGATGGAGCTGAACGGCCCCGATCCCGAAGCGCTTGAGCGCCTGATCGAGGCGGCGGGCAAGGCGGCCCAGATCGAGCCGTGAATCCCATCGACTTCTCCCGCTCCCGGGCGATCCTGGTCGGCACCGCCCGCTACACCCACGGCCTGCCCGAGATGACCGCCGCACACAACAGCCTGGGGACCATGCGCGACCTGCTAACCGGGCCCCTGTGCGGCTGGCCCCCTGATCGTGTCGCCGTGTTCGAGGACAACACCAGCAGCGACAGGCTCGACCAGCAGATCGCCGCGCTCATCCACGACACCACGGACGTGCTGCTGTTCTACTACGTCGGGCACGGCCAACTCCTAGATGGCGAACACCTCGGCCTAGCCCTGGTCGACACCCACGCCCAGCCGAAAATGCGCCACACCACGTCCCTGCGCCTAAACGATGTGCGGGCGGAACTGACCTACCGCTGCGAGGCCAGGGTCAAGCTCGTCATCCTGGACTGCTGCTTCTCCGGAATCGCGACCCGCAACACCCAAGGGGCCGGACTGGCCGACCAGGTCCAGGTGGCCGCGAAAGTCGAAGGCGCCTACACCCTCACCGCTTCACGCGCCTCACAAAAGGCCGTCTACCAGGACGGTCCCGACGGCCTGACCTACTTCACCAAGATCTTCGCCGAGGTGGTGCGCGACGGCATCCCCGGCGCAGGCGCACAGTTGACCCTCAAAGCCATCCACAAGCAAGTCGCCGCCCGCTTCCGGCGTCTGAACCTGCCGGGCGGCCAACTGCGGCCCGAGCCGAGCGTCCTGGCCGTCGACACCGCCGAAGAGCTCACCCTGGCCCGCAACGCACGCGCGGCCCAATCGGCCCCGCCGCCCGCGCTGGGCAGCCCGCTGCTCCAGCCGCCACCGCCACACGCAGGCGATCAGACGACCAAGGCACCTCAACCAACCGGGCCGCGCGCCCCGCTAAAGGCCGAGCGAGGCAGGTGGGAGCGCTTCAGGCTCGCCCTCGGCTCGGCTGCGTTAGCAGCGGCCCTTGCGTCGATGCCGAACATCCCCCTCGCATCGGACACGTGGACCGGGCCGGGCGGCACCACCGAGCACGCGACCCTGCGGGTCCTGGATCTGTGGCCGATCCACCTTCGCGCCCCGGCATCGAATCCCGACCCGGGGTTCTGGCAGGAATCATCGATGCTAGCCGTCGGGTCTGTCGTCATGGTTCTGTTGACCGCCCTCGTGGCCGCGCGAGGCGGGCGAGGGCGGGTGGGCACGGTCGTGCTCGCCATCCTGTGGAATCTGCTGTTCTGGGTCGAAGTCGCTGGCCTACGAGGCGACCTTCATCGAGCGGGTCAAGCAGTTGCTCGATCTGTAGGGAATCACGGCCAGTAGCAGCTGACCCCACACAGCCCCGGCTTCCCGCCTACCGGATGCGGTTCAACGGTGCGCTCGCGCCTCCCGGTCCGAGCGCTACAAGCGCTGTCAAAACTCATCGATATCTTGTGGCCGACTGGCCCTCGACTGCTGCCAGAACTCATCGATAAGTGCTGTCGCTAGTTATAGACGAAGCCACCCGTCGGCCTCGGCTCGTGCCGCCGCCGTCTCGCGGGCGCGGATGATGCCCAGAAGTACCTCGATGTAGGCGGTTGAGGCTTCGTATTCGGCGGCGCGCTGCTGGAAACGGGCGAGGACATCGCCGGTCTCGTGGATCACGGCGGCCGGGACGGGCAGGCCGGGGTGGGCGGGGTGCTCGCGGCGGGCGTCGGTCTCCACGTCGCTGGCGCGGGCGACGTAGCCGAGCGTGCCGAGGCCTTCGGCCTGATTCCGGGTGAGGATCGCGGTGCCGGTGAACCGGTCGCGCACAGGCAGGTGGCCGAAGCCGGGGCGCCGGCACCCCGGCCGGGCGCGAATCACGTCATGCCGCGCTGCTCTCCTGCAACTCGGCCAGCAACTCCCGCTTACCGACCAACACCTCTGTCAGGATTCGGCGCGCGGCCAGCATCAGATCCGACACATCAGAGCCCGCCAGCGCGTAGACGACCGTCGAGCCGTCCCGCGTAGCGGTCACGATCCCGTACCGGCGCAGCACCGCGAGCTGCTGCGACAGGCTCGCGGCCTCGATGTCGATCTCCGCGAGCAGTTCCCGCACCTGCTTCGGACCCTCGCACAGCAACTCCAGCACCCGGATGCGCACCGGGTGCCCGAGAATGCGGAAGAACTCCGCCTTCGCCTGGTAGAGCGGCACCGCCGTCGTGTTCATCCCTCGCCTGCCTCCGTCGCCGAACCGGTCGAGGCTCCAGTGTCCTCCTCGACCGT